>Ga0210400_10000299_pt1 | contig 58440 bp, 111 predicted proteins | sample IncBWH26MmetaG_FD_155456 | JGI IMG/M metagenome (GOLD analysis project Ga0210400, IMG submission 155456) | Forest soil microbial communities from Barre Woods Harvard Forest LTER site, Petersham, Massachusetts, United States - Inc-BW-H-26-M | ecosystem: Environmental > Terrestrial > Soil >...
GCTGTTTTTGTCTGGGGAATATCGCCCACATCTTGACAAAAATCATCCAAGGAAGCCCAGCCTAGAGGCTCTCCAAGAGCGATAAGACGGCCGTAGGCGACTCTCTGACGACGGCGACGGGCGATGTTATGTGCAGCCTTATCGCGTTCAGTTGGATCGATAGCGGCAGCAGTAGTCGCAAGCGCCTCACGGCGAACGGTCACGGCTGCATCTAGGTCAGAAAAATAACCAAGACCAACCTGTTTATAATCCTGAGTGATATGGACTTGCCATTTCTGGCGCCGTTCACTCCATGTAATGCCAGCGTAACCGCTCTTGCTGGATGCATTTACGCGGCGATTAGATGCCGTTTGTTGGCGAGATTGGAGAACTAGATTATGCTCGCGAAGATCGTCATAGTTACCGTTCGGTTGTTTAACGTCTCCCGCAGGCCATTCGCCATGGATGTAAAACCAAGCGAGACGATGGCCCATATGCTTTTCGCCGCCGATGTTAATATATCGGCGCCCGTTAGCAGCGATAACACCTGCAGGCTCTCCGGCCTTGACCGCGTTCGACTGTGGGTTCTTCCACACAAAGATGCCAATAGCTGGGTCAAAGTCCAGCGCATGTCTGAGAGCATCAATGGTCAACTTGGAATTCATCGCCTTCATTTCATGTCTCCTTCGGGCTGATTACCTACTATTAGCATCAATCCGAAGGTTTGTCTATGAGCGTTTAACTTGTGGCGAATTCGGCCCACGCGCAGCGTGGATCATTATATCCAAATGAATACCTTTCATACGCTTTTACGAGGAGATTGTCGGTAACATTATCGACCCACATATCGCTCTCGTAAGGTATACGAAGCATATGTATTAGACCTTCGATGTTGGTCGTGAGGAACCACGCGAAGTTGCTGGTGAGGAAGTCCATCACGAGATGGCCCTCGGGGAGGCCGCCGGATAGCGTGAGGATCGCGTTGACATCGTTGTCTGCGGTACCGGGGCGCAGCTCGGTCTTCATCAGCCGGATTGCGACTTGCTCTAGATTCGGCGGAACGATCAGCCGGCGGGCTCGCGCCATGATGCGCAGGCCGCGCTCATTGACGAACTGGGTTCGAACGTTGGTCATGTCAGCGAGGAGGGCAGCTTCGTTCAACGACTTCGGCGTTGCCGAGGTGTTGGCCCATGTGCCGTTGTCGAAGGGGTGCGCCGTGGAAAACAGAGCAACGCCGTCACCGATGATCGACGTGTTGTAAACGTTGCCCAAGTTCAGGACGTTCGCAGCCTGGATTTCCTTGAACTGCGCAAATGCTTCCTGAAGCTTGAGATTGGTCGGATTGAACTGCGCCTTGTACAGATTGTCATCGATGGCTTTGCGGGTGATCGCGTAACCTAACGCCACCTCTATATGTACAAACGCCCACGTAAAGCGCTCGCCGGCATTGTTGTCGAACTGAGTTGCCGCGCCTTCATCCTTCAGGAACGGCAGCGCTACAAACGCCATCTGCGTCGATCGCTCAACCGCCATTGCCGACTTATGGGTTTTGAATACTTTGTCCCATTGTCTCGGAATCATATCATAGGAGCCGCGGACATCGAAGAGGCCCGGCAGTAGCTCAGATCGAATATTTGCGAGAGCAATGGGCAATTGAAGCTCCTATCAGGCAGACGTAAGAATGTGATGCATCGTAACCATCAAGGTTATGGCACCCCGGTCAGAGTGCGGAAGCGCTGGTTGTTGAAGGTGACCACGACCCAATTGAACGGCGTGGTCGAGTCAGATCCGTTACCGACGCCTTTGTACAAATCCACAATCTGGAACGGAGCAACGTTGCTGGTCGTGATCGTTGATTGATCGACCGTAAAGCCAGAGAAGCCGCCGCCCACAGTTGAGCCCGTACCAGTGGCCCAGCCAATATTTCCGCCGATATTCGATGTGACAATCGCGGTGTTAAGTGCGGCAACGAGGAAAAGCGCTCCTGGCGCATTGATCAGATACCCTGTGGCATCCGAGGCCGCTGAGCCTACCCAAAACGGGCTAGGCTGGAGGGTGAGCTGGCCACCTGTCGGAACGTAGTTGCAGCCAACAAAGATGCCTTCAAGAATGGTAGCAGTGCTGGCCGCTTGGATGATGTAGCTCGTGGCAGACTGGCTTTTGACGACCGGATCGCCGTTGAAGATCTTGGTGGCGTTGCTCGACTGAATTTGCCGGGTCAATTGCTGGTAGTCGGGGCCGAAGCCGGGCAAATAACCAATATGTCTGAATCCAAAACTGGCTTGCGTATTGGCCATTTAGTTTACCTCGTGTAGCGGCGAGAACTCGCCGAAATATTTGAGTTCTGCTGTTTGTCTAGCAGCGGCGGCACTATCCAAAGTGTCGAAGTATCCAAGCCATATCTGCTTCCCATCGACCCTTATTCTTGAGCAAAGACGCCCGCTTTTTCCCTCAATCGTTACTCCACGCACGCCCGTAGGATTATCCTTGCGGAGTGACATATTCCGATTGTTCTGGGTGTAAGTGGCGAGACGCAGATTGATCCATTTATCATTCCGTGGATCGCGGTCTTTGTGGTCCACCCCATGCTGAGGCCATTCGCCAGTCTGTAGGAACCAAATCAGATGGATGGCCATATATTCGTGGCCTTTGTAGCCAACAATTTTGTAGCCATCGGCGTTAACACAGCCAGCAGGACCGGCGGCAACGCCGCGGCGCGGCGGTCGCTTCCAATTCAGAGCGCCAGTCAACGGATCATACGAAAGCAGAGAACGAGCCAGCTCAAGGCTCAGTTCATCTTCTTTCTGTCGAACACGTGACGGCATAGCCGGTACCGCTCCTAGTTAAGGGAGGCTGTACTGCAATGCCTGCAGGTATAGTGCCTTGGGGAAAGCCGCTTCTGCTGGAGCGGATCGGAAGGAAATGCGCCCTGCGCGTCTCAACTTCAGATGAATTATCGGCGAAATGCTGAGGCCGATTTGGTGCTAGTTCCCGCAATACAGGGAAATATAATTGCCGTCAATAAGAAAAACCCCGCTTGTTAGGCGGGGAGGGGAAGAAAAATCCAATTCATACGGCCGGTTCTTTTTCTTTCTCGGGCTCGGGCTTCGCCGCACCGCCGCTCAACAGACCTGTAGCCGTTTCCGGCTTGTCCTGAAATACAGCGGACGGAGGAATCGGCGTTACCGGGCCTCTCGGGTCAGATGCTGGGACTTCCTTGACCGGTACCGGCTCAAGAGCTGGCTTGCCGGTTTCGATCGCCGCAAGGATCTCATGAGCCTTGGAGGTAGCCGAAGAAAATACTGCGTCGTATTTCGTCTGCACCGAGGGCGGCGCGCTATCACCGGACGAAGCATCCTTCATTTCGATCTCAAGGCATTTCATCAGAACGGTAAACGCCTCAATCTGGGTTGGGGCCTTGGCGACTTCCGCGATTAGCTGGTCAAGGGTCATTTTTGCTCCTTTGGGTCAACACCCGCGACATATTGATGGTGGCGCCGGTTCTGCCGGCGGTAACGAACAGTCGGTAACGCCGCCGACGTACCGGCAGCCTGCAGGGGCATTTCCAACACGGTCATCGGGGAAAGTGGAGTAAGCCACCCCCAGCGCTCAGAAGGCAAGACAATAAGCTGAAGATGATGACGATGCAAATGATCGCTATGACGACCCAAATCACGATATTGATGATCTGGACGACGATAGGAGGGAGGTGGGACATCAGGAACGGAAGCAAAAGCTTAATCAGAGACCAAAGCCCGATGGCGATAACGATGAAAATACAGACCTGTTCCCAGAACGCGAGGCTGAAGCAGCCCATTGGCGTATTCCTTCGGTGAATATCAGGCCAATCAGCTCAAGCCAGTTTTGTTCCAAAGAAAATCAGGCCAGTTCGGATTCCAAATCGGGAAGCCATTCGCGTAGCGCCGCCTGAGCGGCAGATTTTGCCCTACGGTAACGATCGTCCACAGGCTCAGGAGGCCTCTGCCAGCGCGTCGTCCGAGCGCTGTCGTTGATCATTTTTGACCGTTCCTCAATCAATGGATGATGGCTGAGAAGCAGCTTTTTTCGCCATTCCGGCTCCTCAAACTCGGGAGAATTAATTATCGCATGAGCCATTTTCCGGCGATGGATAACCGCGGCATCGTAAAATGTAGCCCACCATGCCACGTCTCGGCGATCCATCGTACCAGGCCGGCGGCTGCCATCCGTCTGAACATCGGCAACGGCAATGCGCCCAATCAGTCTGGCGATGTCGTCAAGCCAATGGTCCACAAACCAATACGGAAAATACGGCGGGTAGAAATATCCCATATGTTTGACGAGTCCAGCCGTTACCGCGTTGATCTCGGGAAACGACAGGTTGGCCATGTGGCTATAGACCACGCCAATTCCATCGGGGAATAGGCTGGCAGCCTCTAAAATCTTGGTGTCAAACCCCGGTGTCAGGTGCGGCCTGTAGTCCACCATGTGCAAATAGACATCGGCTGGCGCGATCGTCAGAACGCGGTTGACCTTGGCTCCAAGCGTTTCCTCGCGTGGTCTAACTGAGACCTCAACGAAGTGATACTTTTCGGCTAATTCCCAGGCCGTAGCGATTGTTTCGGGCGTATCATCCTCATCTGCGGCGACAATGAGCCGAGTATCCATTTTTTGGATATTGCGAACCGTGGTTGCCACGGTCCAGCGCAGGAGTTCGGGTCGGCTGCGGGCTGTCAGGAGGATGCTGAGGCTCATGGCGTTTCTTCTACAACTTCAATGGCCGCTTTGGCGTCCTGCCAATAAAGCATCCAATTAGGTCTTATTGGAAGGATGAGAGCAATTGACTTCTTGGCATCAAGCATAGCTGGAGCCCCAGCATTCCCCATAGAAATTCCATCAGGGTTATACCCCTCGGACTCACATAATTTCCTTGCTATACGGTATATTCTCTCATGTTCTCCAGTTGCGAATAACTGTGAAAATTCAGCAGCCGCTTCGAGGACGCCCAATAAAGCTGCGCTGACTTTTTCTTCCACTTCATGGAATGTCATTCTGCTGCCATCTGCTTCACGGCATCAACCAACGTCAGAGGCGACGCGTTCTGCTCTCTTTCCGTGAGATATTGGATGTAGTTACCCTTGTACGAATATTGCCCGACATGCTCGATGTCATGCTCAAGCGAGGCCCAGATATCGCCTCCGCAGGTTCGCCAACGCTGGCAGAACGCAAGATCCTCGGACAACTTGCCGGCCTGATTATCGTCCGGGTTATCGAACGTATCGAACAGCCTCAGAATGCGTCCGCCGAGCATGTCCTTTGCCGCGTGATACGTCATCCGGGTATCGATAACCTCAGGCATCTGCTTAAGCATGATATCAACGGCATCGCGGCGGATCAGAAAACAGCCCATGCCTAGCCCAGCTACCGTCATGAAGTTGCCGTTGCGCTTCACGTCTTTCTCAGCAAGCCCCGATGCTGCCCATTGAATCGGCAACGTCTTCTTGGGATAGATCGCGCCAACCATCGGCTCATTGAGCAAGATCATGTCAAGCACGACCTGAGGCCCAAAGCTCATATCCGAATCAATGAACAGCATATGCGTCGCGTCGGGACATCCGTCATACCATCCCGTCAGCATGATATTCCGCGCCTCGCTCACATCTGGATAGCTGAATGCCGCGATACCGCCTCGGATGTTCCGTGACGAAAACATCTGAATCAAGGCATGGGTGGTGTTGAGCGTCGGGACCGAGACAACATTGCCATACGCGGGCAGGCAAACGAGGATGTTGGGCGTCATTCTAACGAAATTCCTTGTTGAGCGGCTTTCTTGGCTGCAATAGTCGCAAACCTTTTAGCCTGAATGGCTGCGTTAACTTCTGGAGTTCTAGGCTTCTTTTTCATGGCAGAAGCTCGCATGGCTCCCATCCCCTCCTGAGAAAAAGTTCGCCCATTTGGCCATTTTTTCTTTCCTCTAGCCGCTTCTCCATTTTTTCTGATCTTTTCTAACCATTCCGGGGTCAGAACTCTGCCATTTGGCCATTTTTTCTTGCCCTTATGGGCTAGGCTCATATTACGCCGACCTTCTTCTGAGATTGGTTTTCTGTTTGGATACTTCATTCCAGTCTTAGCCTTCACCATTTTAGCAATGGTCTCTGGCGAAAGCGTTCGGCCTTTCATTCTTCTAGAAATTCTTTCACCAAATTCCTTGGGAAATTTTCGACCTTTATTGATTGCTGATATTTTTGCCGAAAAACCTGGAGGCATTTTCTTGCCTCGTTTAGCCGCCGCTATATTTTCTCTCGCTTGAAGCGAAAGAACCCTTTTCTTCGAAACCTTGGCCGCTTCATCAATAACGAGCGCCATATCATCAGGCTTCTTTTTAAGCCTATAGCTGATCAGAAGCGCAGAATACCAATCTTTATTCTCGCGATGAACTGCGTAATGATCCGCTACAGAAAGCGCAATCCAATTGGATGGATCGTTATTGTTAGGATTGAAATCGGCATGATGAATATCGAATGTCACACCATATTCATCGATCGGTATTGGTCCATTCAAGGCGATCCACGCTTGACGTATCCTCTTTTGAGACATCAAGCGGACCGTTCTTCCTTTTCTCATTTATTCCTCATCCACCATATGTTGTGGACGAGGTATATCACGTGTCATTGAAGGGTCAATCTTAATCGCAACCCTATTCCCACGCGCCCCAACCTCAGCGCCCGGCAACTTAGCCTGTGTAAGACGCAATGCGTCCGTCTGATCACGCGTCTGCTTCTGAGCTCGCATGTGATCCTCGTACTGGGCTTCCTGCGTCAATGTCTCAGGACGCTCCTCAAGACGTAACCCCTTCACAACTATCTGGCCTTCATACCCCGGCGCAGTGTACATGCCTGGATATCGCGAAGCCGGGACTGGGCGCCAACCGTTCGCCCACATCTGCAATTGCTGCTCATCCATCTCTTTTCCAAGAGCAGAAATCGCATTCCACTGAAAAGTCCATCCAGGAGGCGCCTTGACCTTCTCGTAAAGATCGCCGCCAGATTCCGGCCTCATACGCACAAGCTCCTCGCCATCACGGCCCATCACACGAGCATTGCTACGGCTCGGCTCGCGCGCCATTTCGCGGGGTTGCTCCCGTGGCACAGGACGAGGATTGTTACGGCGCAGCGGCGGCGAGGCCTGAGCAGCATGGGGTGGTGTAGTCTGGACTGGCGGCTTGCTTGGCCTACCAGGTGGTTTCCGCGGCGTCACGCCATCTTTGAGATATCCATACGGAGCAGGATTCGGTTGGGCCGAAAGAGGCTGCGGTGCCATATCGTCTCCGTCATCAATGTTCAGATGCTTGACCACTGGTAGCCTCCTCGGCAATGCGTTTGCGGATGTTTTCGATGGCATAGGGAAGAATGATGGCATGCAAGGTTGGCCATTTCGAATCGGTTGCGCTTTCGCCCATAGCTTTCATATACTTCCTCTCTATTTCTTCCACTTCACGCCGATCTGAGCTGTAGACAAAATCATTCGCCAGACGGTCCCGCTCCTCAAATATCTGAGCGATATATGGCGTCAGTTCGCGAGGAATCTTAGTGGCGTTCTCAATCGTCTTAGTGGCACCGATCTCGGTTCGCTCGCCGCCGATCTTGAATTCACCTTCAAATAATGCGCCAGTGCTCTTGGCCCAATCGTCAACCATCTGCTTGGCTTTGGCGGTCTGTTCCGCGCGGTCGGCTTCTACTTCCCATTTGGACTTCTCAAATAAGCCAAGTCCATTGACTTCAATGTCTCCTATAAATCCCGCTGGCATGAAATAGCCATCGTGGCGAGATGCTGGCACTGCCGCCCAACCGGACAGGGTATGCCCCAGCGGCCTTTCGTAATGCACCTTGTCATGAACGAGATGCCACCATTGATAAGACCGCCCCTGCGGCACCATCTCGGGCGGCACAAAGAACGGATCTGGATGCCGAGCGCGCGGCAGGATCGTATAGCCAGCGCCCCATAGGTCATCAATGATCTCTCGGGAGACTATCTCGCGGACTGGTTTCATAGTCACTCCGTAACGGTTCGATCATATAGCCCTTGTCTCATCATATCTCGTTTTCTTTGCGCGAAAACTTGTACGCCCACTGGATCTCCAACTTTCCACCTATTTTTGCCGGTAGGGTCTGGAGTATTGTGCACGATGGATCCATCAGTTGCCGCAATAACTTCACGTTGACTGAGCCTAACCTCAACCGCTCCACCATTCATGCCGCCACCTATATTTGCCCCTGACGCCGCCGCGCTGATCGGCCGCTTGCCTGATGTGTCCGGCTTTGGTTCAACTTTCGGCTCAACCCTCGCGACACTGCCGGCGATTCGTGCTTCAATCCGCGCAAAATATTCATCACTGTCGATCGCGATATCATCCGCAAGGCAGTCGTTGTGAGCTGCAAGCATGCGCTTGTTCTTCTTGTCGTCCGTAATGCAGTCTGGGTGAGCCCTGATCCAAGCCGCGCTACGCGGAGACATCCGAGCGGCGAATTGCTCTACACTATCTGTGGGTTGCTGGCGAGGTTCTGGGCGCGTTTCTACGCGAGTGACGGGCTTTGCAGACTTGGCTTCCTCAAGATCTCCCTTGGCCTCGTTAAGCCGCTGCACGCGGGATTCAGCCGCGGCCATCTTTCGTTGAGCGCGGAATTGAGCCGGGCCGTCGCCAGCCTCAAATGCCGAAATGTATTCTTTCTCAGCGGCAGAAATCTCAGCTTCAGCCGCCTGGATGCCGCTCAGCACCGTATCAAGCTGACTTTCAGTTACCGCCGTCTTGGTGGTTTGCAGCTCTTGGGTGACCTCCTCAAGGCGCCGCGCCGTCTGCTGTTGTGCCAATTCGGCGGCTGTTGCGCGCTGCTTCTGTTGCGTGAATTGGTCTTTCAGGTCCTCCAATGGATCCGCAGTAACGACTGTTTTCGTCGTCTCGCCTTCGATCTTGGTAACCGTGCCGTCACCATCCGCCGGCAGCGTTACTACAATCGCGTCGTCATCTAGGTCAGCCATTGTCATTTTCCTCAAAAGCTGCGGCAAATCCACTGCCATGATCTGGGAAAGCGCATGTAATAACTACGCCATCGGGCAAAGTGTAGCGGCCATAAACCTGCACTTCAAAATATGCTTTGACTCCCTCGGCTACCCCGTACTTTTCCACCAAATAATCCAGTTTGGTTTCCATCAGTAATAGATCTCCGGGTTGGTGACCTTCATCAAAATGCGGGTGTCCTGAAACAACCGGCACGGCACCTCGCGGATAAACATGCTCACCCCATCGGCTGGGGTATACATGACCCAATCGCCGACTTTGAGCTTGTCACCGTGGAAATGAGCAACGCCGTCGTCCTTGAAGGCACCCTTGCCGAGCGCTAGCACAAGCCCGATATTGCCCTGCCATCGATCTTCCTCGACCGCTTTGTCAGTCAGGAAAATACCGCCCTTGGTCTTACCGGGCCGGATATAGCCCGCAACCAGAACCTGCGAATGCAGAACCGTTAGCTCGCTTGGGATATCTCCGATCTTGGAGAACAATAGTGCTTTCGGATCTGTCTCGGTATCGTCGGCAATCTCACGCATTTTTCCGATGGCGTTTGAACGGGCCATTATTTGTTCCTCATCTGATCGTTAAGGTAAATTTGATGCAATTCCATTGCGCCATCAATAGGCAGCAGCAATCCGCCTGTTTCGCCCCGGACATAGAGTGAAATGCTGCGTTGCAGATATTCTTGCGCTGTCAGACCAAGCGCCGAGGCTGTATCTTGTAGATGCGTAGACATCCGAAGCGGGATGGTCACATCCACAACTATTGATGGGCCAGTGACTTGCTCGTAATGGCTTGAAACCATGAAAGATTCGGATAGAACGCGAAATGTATCACTTCCGGGATAGGCGGGATGTTCCTGCAGGTTCTTGAGGGCTTGCCTCTGGGATAGCGACAACTCAGCCTGCACCAAGCTTTGCTCTCGCTGCACCAAGACGTTACCCAGATAGACGATCGCGCCATCGTCATTGGTGTCTGGCGGCATTTCATGGGCATGGCGTCCGAATGGCACCTGAACCCAACCCGGATATTTCCTCACATGCTCGGCAATAACCCACTGATAAGCTAGACCTATCGGAGGCTTTGGAATATCGAATATCTTGGCTTCTTCTTCGCCGAAAACTGGCGGGACATGTTTTCGAGAAATTGGAGGATTTACCTTGCCACCACGCTTAGACTTGCGCGCCGGTATGGCATGCTTCTTAATCAGTCTTCGAACCATATGGGATGCATCCCGTTATGTGCCATGCTGGCACGGTTTATGTGTCAAGCTTCAGACAAGCATTCCATTCAATCTTGCAAAATCTATAGGATCTTTGGCTTGTTTACGCAAGTTACAGGTTACGCAAGTGATTTGAATATTCGACCTATTGTTTGACCCACCTTTAGCTATCGGAATGATGTGGTCAACGTGATATTTCTTTCCCACTTTGATCCGACAATAAGCACACTTACCCTTCTGTGCTTTCAAAATCCAGTTTAAATCATCTGCCGTATAGCTTCCACCAGCATTTCGCTGCTTGGCTCGCCGCTTCCCATGATGCGATTTGTTTCTTTCTGGATTTTTTAAACGCCACAAACGCGACGCATTACGCTGCTTTTCTCGTATATGAGGATCAGCCAATCTCCGCTCTCTTTGCCGTGACGGCGACTGAGATGGAACATTTTTAGCTTTTTCTGGATTATTCATTCTCCAGGTTTTAAGAGATTCGCGTAACGAGGCTCTATTCTTCTTACGCCATTCGCGTCTTTCATCAGTCTTATAGTTCTTCTTAGCCGATCTATTAGCAATAACCTTCCTACCTTCAGGATTTTCCTTATTCCATCTAGCCACAGCAATATTAACGCACGCTATACACCGACCCAAACCATTAACATATCTTTCACTCAGATGGCCGTGACGACATGATTTTCCGGTAAAGAAGCGTTTTAATCCTAACTCGGTTGCATCTTTACGAGAAATGATCTTAAGATTGTCGGTAGCCAAATCGAACCTCACCGTTCGTTGTGGTTAGAGGATTCCCCAGCGTTACAGCGCTGGGGAATCTTCGCTTATTAAGCTTCAAGTCTCTTTCGCGCTTCTTGGCAAAGGAATATGGCGGTATCCAGACCTTCTATGACGCCGCGCCGCTTCTGGAAATCAGCCCAATCTTTAGCTGCGGTCAGGCCTTCAATACTTGACGCTTTGGATGCTTGCAGATCCCGCTCAAGATTGCGGGCGAGATTGGGATGGTCATCAATCTCAAATGCGACTGGCGAGGAATGGGCTGGCATTAATACCACCAAAATTCAGCGACTTCGGTGCCGTCATCCCAGATGTGGGTAGCGATAGTCCAAAACCTACCGCAACCTTGGTAAACAGCATGTGGAATGAGTTCTCGCATCAACGCCGTGCCTCACGATGCGCCTTGGCTAGACGGGCCTCGCCGCCGCCAGAACCTCCGGGAAGCTTCGTGGCCGACGCCACCTTATCAGCCATCCCGCCATTGGCCCGGCACATTCCACCCCGGGCACGATTCGGCTTCCCAATCGTCGGATCATTCGTGGTGTTCGAATCCTGCCCGCGTATTTCCATGGGAGATGCCTTGAACCTCTCTCCCATGTGCAGCCGATCGGACACGCCTGGATCAGTATGGTTCTTCACAGAGCCGCCCTTGGCGTAGAACGACCGAACGCGACCGCCCGATTCGAACGTGACTTGTTTGCCGCGCCCCATCTGCTCAAGATCTCCCTTGCCGCGCATGTGCTGCACAGGCGTTCCATTGCGCTGACCCTCCTCGAAAACCTTCGTTCCTTTGGTAACCTTGCCGCCGCGCGCTTTCTGCATGGGCTTTTGGGTTGCCTCCTCAATCCTTCTCATGGCGTCTTCTGGGGACATACCGCCAGATGGAACCATTCTTTTGTTGGAAGCAACAATATCCTCAGCAGAAGGCATCTTGCCGCCAGAAGCTCGATGGATTTTGCCACCTCGTGCCCTCATCGGCATCGGAGGTCCCGGAGGTGGTGCCCCAGCTCCAGGAGGCATCATGGGTGGCTTTGCGGCCATCGGAGGCGGTGCCATACCTGCCGGCGCAATACCCATCGGCGGGGCTGGGGGAGCCATTGGCGGCCCAGCAGGAATAGCACCGCCTGCAGGGTGACCGCCAGAAATCACGTTGATGACGGTGCGCTCATTGTGCTTGCCCTTGACCTTGCCACCCTTCGCTCGTTTGGGCCGGTCCATCCGATGCTTGGATTTGCCGCCCTCGGCGTGCAGTTCCGCATGCTCTTGCTTGTGAAGCGCCAAAGCTTTCTTGCCGATGGCCTTTGCGCCATGCACGGCACCGCCTGACTTGTAGCCCTTGGTCAAATGACCAACCCGAGAACGCTCAACGTGAGACTGTCTTACGTGATTCATGGGATGGGCCATTTTGCGCTCCTAGCGGCTGTCAAGTCTTATATCGCACCGATTTGTGATTTCGGCAAGAAATTCGCCTTTATGGCCAGAATATTGTCATCCAGAGCCATCCGGCGAAGCAGCATCAACGTAAGCAAATCTTCCCAAACTCCCACAGGGATCTCGGAAGTACCTGTGGCCCAGCGCCTCATAGTTCTTTGAGAAACCTCTAAATCATCAGCCAGAGGGTTAATCCACTGATCACCATACATCGCTTCGCCGATGTCTTTTAAAGCCACTGTCATTGCTTGGGTTTCTTCGGTTTGGCTGCAGGTTCGGTTGGCTCAGGCTCTGGCTTCATGGCCTCGGCTGTCTCAAGAATCGCAGAATGTGTCCCCAAGGCTGCATCATGTGCCGCCTTCGAAACGTTCAATCCATGCTCAACCTTGTCCATTGTCTGCTGGTGGGCCTGCTGATGAGCCTTGAGGCCGAGTTCTGCGGTACCTTGGGCCTGATCCGCTTTGATCTTTTCCTGATCGGCACCATGAATTACCAATTCCTTCGCCATATCAATGGTTTTGCCCTTAATATCGGCATCCATCTGCTGCTGGTCCTGCTGGACCTTCGGAGCTTCCACAGTCTCAAGCTTTTTGGCCTTTGTCTGGGCGTCCAGCATCTTGGCTTGAGCCGTGATTTGGTCTGGATTTGGCCCAGTTTGAGGATCTGGCGGCTTAATCAATCCTTTTGGATCCTCTCTCATCGCGGCAAGAACTCGTCGCAGCGTCTCATCCTCATCCATACGGCCTCCAAGAGGGCCAGATTTAAGCTCGACTAAGGCCACCGCTCGCATCTGACGGTGGATATGGCTGGGGATATTCGGATCTGATTTCGGCACCAACGTAACGGTGTCTAAAGCCTGTAGCAATTTTTCTTCAGTCCAGCCGAATTTCTTGCTGAATCTAGACTTGTTACCTTTCCAAAATGACTGCGGCATCTCGCGGAACAGATCTGCTATCAGCCCGATTTCCTCAGCTTGGGCCTCATGGCCGAGCTTATGGGTGGCCGCCATTAATTTCGTGGCCATCTCAATATGCGCGAGCATGGTCCCCACTGGAATATCCTTGATGCCTTCGCCAACCGGGATTTCTGCGGCAAGCCCCACGCTCTTGGCCTGTTCGGTGATCTTGTCGATAAGCACCATGAGACCGGGGCCAGCCTCGCGATACGGCAGGTTGGCGACGATTTCCCCGATCGGTTGGCCGTTTGTCTCAATCGGCGTGCCAGTGCCTGGCTGAAGCACCAGATCCGAAGTCTTTTGGCGCCCCCCGAGTGCCGCGATGAGGAATGCGGGGAAGTTGGCAAGAAAACCAGCATCCAATGATAGGCGCCATGCCGCGGTTAGCGCGTCCGCCGAGTTGCCGAGAATATGCAGCAATCCTGTCCCAAAGAAACCTGGCCCTGGCACATACGGATATTTGACGTACATCCGCTTGCGCTGGCATTCCTCGTCTTCTGGCTTCCAGTCCCGGCGCAGCGCCAGCATCTGCTGCGAATCTTTGTCGATCGTTACCAGATACGGTAACGCTAGGCCTTGCATGTCTGTCGGCGCAAACTGGTCAAGTTCTAATTCGCATTGAGTTTCGTACAACGTATATGGCTGATCCTCTGGGCGCGATTGCACCGCAGCAATGCCTTGGATCGCCGCAGTCTTCTCATCAACCATATTGGCGGTTTGCGTCGGAGGAGTGAGGGCGGTGTTGAGGTATAGCCCCTTTTTCTGCATGCGCTTCATGACCGATTGGCGCATGGGGATCTGATGGGTGATCCGCTCGCAGGATTTGAAGTCTTTCGTGGCGTCCGAAACGATCAAATCTTTCATATCCACCGTTTCAGTGGTGGGCCGCTTCTTCATCGGGTGCATATAGACTTTTTTGAACCCAGCACCGCCAAAGGCCCGGCCCCACAAAAGCATGTGCGAGGTCTCAGGCGCGTAACTGGTGTCAATCGAGGTCAAGAAATAGTTCATATCCCGCTCGAAAGCGTCGGCAAGCTCGTCTCTCGTCTCCTCTGGGTCGTCACCGAAGTCCTCAACCTTACATGGACCACCCGCTGGTAGAAACTCAGCTTGTGCGTTCGCCCAGTCCTTCAGGATGGCTTCCAAAAGCAGCGGATTGGTCACCACGGACATTCCGTCCATCACCGCGGCGCCATCCCCAGATCGCGGATCGGCAATCTGCAGCCCAAGCATATCCATGCCCTTGGTGCGATTGGCTAATGACGGCTGGCGGGATAAATCATCAGCCTGAATCGCCTCAATGAGCTCGTTGGCGATCGTCAGCCGCTCAGATTCGCTCAGTTTGCCAGCGATATTCTTGTAAAAATCGGCAGGATTTTCGGTATCAAGGTCAGAATCCGGCGTTGGATTGAACTGGATGACAACGCCACCGTCAGGCTGCGCAATTTCGATGTTGCCATCAACGACTCTAACGCTGTCGTCGGGATCGTCTTCAATTATGACATGAATGTCTTGGGCGGGATCGGCCATCAATACAGCCTTGTCCCATCAGGGCCACGAGGACCCATAGGTCCGGTTGTTGGCCCATAAGATCCAGCAGTATTTGGCCAGCCAGAGTTTACCGGATTGTAAGGGGCCGGTTGATAGTAATCCGATGCTGTCATGAACTCGACGCGCTTAACGGTCACCCCATCCTCAAAATATTCGATGGCCTTAACGGAGGGACAGCGGATTCCGTGGGACATGCCACAAAAGCGGCAGTTGGTTATTGTAGTCATTTCAGCCTCCAAGGAGGAACCAGAGGCCGAGCATTACCACACAAGAGCCCACAATCGCAAAAGGAACGTGAGACAGAGGCGATAATCGGCATTTGTCAGGTTTCGAGCCTAATCCATAATTTCGGCTCATCCGCTTCCTTCCTCGGTGCATCTGGCTTCATCCGGTTGCTGTTCTGCGCCGCTCTCCAGCACTGCTGGCATAAATCATGATCCAATGCTGGATTATGAGCGCCACCACGCCGAAAGACCTTGATCGGCCGCCCGCATTGGCATGTGTTGGCGTTACGCACGCCTATTCATGATGTTGGCCTGAAGGCTCGCCTCGGTTAGTGTCATTGCTTTCCGAAGGCGACGGAATAGTTCTCGCGCCTTGGCTGGGTTTTCCTTGCGCATTTTGCGGTAGTTTTGCGCCCATTCATCCCTGATGTCGCGAAGGTCCGGTTTGACAATCTGCAAAATATTCATCGCGCCTTCACCCTCCCCAGTATTTCCTGCTTGGCGACATCAATGCCCAAATTCATCTGCGCCGCATTGCTGCCAGCCATCGCCATGCCGTAGTCACTCGGACCGCCGGCAATGACCACCAGCCAGGACATGTCGCCGTTTTTGGCGCTCTCCAGCATGCCCTCTAGCAGCTTTACGCAGTCGTCCCCGCCAGATGGCATGGTCTTGGGGACAATCAGTGGACCTTGGCCTGTGATGATTCGGGGGCTTTTCATGATGCGTCTTTCTTGACCTGATTCGCTTCATCCGCTTCCACTTCAATAAGCCTCTCTAAAGTGGGTGGATATTGGTCAGCGTAATAGTTGTTTCCTATCGCATTTTTTGTAATGGCAAACCCCAACGACGGGCCTTTAACCAAGAGATTGCCCGTATTGTGCTCGCATTCAATGCAATAGCCCTCAGGGAGAGGACGCAGCTTCAACAGCTCGTCTCTGACATCTTCAAGCGTCTTTTGCATTACGGATCTCCTTCCTGATATCCGCGTAGCTGTGCCCCTCAACCGAGACGGCGCCAGCTACCGCGCGGAGTCGGGCGATCGTGTTGCGGAGACGTTCGATTTCATCCGCAGCTCGGTTGAGCAGTTCTTCGTGATCGCATCGCTCATATGGATTAGATGCCGCGAACTTGCTTTCTTCCCGCAGAGTCTCAACAATATCGCTCATTTCCAGTTCTCCGTGTTCATCGCGAAGGGGCTGCCCCAGGGATCGGGTTTTGGTTCATCCATCGGCGGGCGCAAGTCGGTCATATGGGCAGCCACACCTTGAGCCAAGTAACGCGTCTGACAATCAGCCATATACCGGTGGCTGTCGGCAATCTTCTGCGTTACCCGTTCAATGTCCTTTTCCATCTGGGGATGAATAGAACGCTCTTTGATCTCATCGCATTCGATTGTAGCTGCTCGCATTGCACCGCGCCAATCCATAGTCATTTCGGCTACCGGATAGACGTATGCACCGCGCTCTCGCCAACCCTCGCTGAGCCGCAATCGCTGGATCTCAGCCAGCGCCTCAGAGCACATCGCGCTAATGGCAGGAGCATAGTTGAACTCATTGCCGCCGAGATCCGCAGAAGGCCATGGATCTCCCGGCTTGAGATTCGCGATCAGTTCAAGCTTCCTCGTGATGTCCATCTTTCTCGTCCTCTCGCTTCGTAAATGAAAACCCACCGTTCTTCACATGCTCGTGGAAAAACTTGCCGATGCTCTCCCCAGCATCATGCGCAGCCATCATCCGGTCATGCAATTCCTTCGGCACGTCCGGGTAGTCATAGGTCGCGCCTGATCTGAATTTTACGGTGAGCTGTTTGCCGTCGTGATCAACCGCGGCGATCGTGCTGGATTTGATTTCGGTCATCAGAATGCCCTCACAAAATACCATGCCAGATCAGCGGTAACCATCAGAAACCCTACGATGGTCCAGAAACCAAATACCTTCAGGTCAAACTGATCATGAGCGTTCTGAATGCTCCAAAACCTACCATCCCAATTCGGATCATGATCGAACCAGATATTTGTCGGCAACTCAGCGCTGCCATACATATTCCTGGTGACTTCTTCCCATCTCTGATCCGGCGTCCGATAAGGCTTGTCAGGCCTGACTTCGCCGGGGCGCGGGATGATGGTTTCGAGGTCCGTCATGCCGATCTCCTGCTGAAACCTGGATAGAGTGCCCGCTTAGGTGCCCCACGATGCCTCACCGCGTCCAACTCCTGTGCCCGGCGCTCCTCATCGCTGCGGATCAAACCGGTGTCGCGGAGATGCTTGATCGCCTGCGTCATCGAATCAAACAAATCATCATGAGTTCCGTAGGGGAAAAGCGCGCACTCATCAATGACCTTCCCAGCATAGTCGAATTCTTCTGGATCCGGCGCATAAATCATCTCTTGAGAGAACGAAGGCACAATAGCCATGCCGCGGGCCATCTTATCTCCCTTGGGCTCAACAAGTTGGATCGTCCATCCTTGCCGTCCATGGGCATTCCGCAGAGATTGAGCGGCAGATATGCCAGAAGCCTTTGACTCTATTAACAATTTGTCTGCTTTGAACCGATTGCAGCTATCCGCAACCCATTCGATCAGTCCCCAGAAAGGGCGCGCTCGGATCTTGTATGTCGATTCATGCTCGTTTGGCAGAATATCAATCTTGGGACCGGAAAACTCAAGCCGCTTTGACCATGCATGGATCAGCATTGCCCGATTATAGCCATGCTCGTTCTGGAACACACCCCAGATCGTCAATGCAGATGGATCGTTCTTTTCTTCCTCAGTATAAGCGCCGTCTAGACTGGCCACGATATATTCAAACGGTGGGAACTTGCGACCAGTCATATAAATCTCGGCTGGCATCCACCACTCACGCTTAATCAGGCCACCGCCACGAGCCTCTGGCGTCTGCTGGAGTTGGCTGGCAGTCGCATAGGGACCAAGTTCAATCTTGAGGCTTTGAACCGATCGTTCCGAGAAACGGTCAATCCAAGCTAACTCACCCTCGCAATCATCTTGGTTCGCTCGCCACCGCGGATCAACCCAGCCAATCGAAGTTGTGTACGGCTCGCCATTGTCGTCTGCCTGCCACACATACTCCATTGGAATGCAGAGATGACAATATGGTAGCTGAAGCCGAAGGATCTCGCCGGAAACGTCTGCCTCACTGACACGCTGAGATATGACAATCTTTGCATCGGTCTCCATGCTGTTCAGACGTGACGACAGAGATTCCCGAAACCAGCGGTTGGTTTCGTCCATGACCGCTTTGGATTCGCTCTCTTTCACGTTATTTAAATCGTCGCAGTTGGAGCAAATTATGTTTGCACCATCTCCGCACAACATGTTATGGTTCCCCTCCACCGTGATGCAAAACGTTTCAGAGGGAATTTCATGCAACAAATCGACAGAAACGACGCGAACGAAAGATGGCTTCCAGTAGTCGGGTTTGAAGGGATTTACGAGGTTTCCGACCTTGGCCGAGTTCGCAGCATGCCGCGCGTCGTGGTGCGGCGCAGACACTTGGCTATCCACAACGACAGAATCAGCCATGAGAAATGCGAACATGAGATGGTTAACTCTGGCAAGATAATGACTGGCACGATTTGCGAAGGATATCCGCGCGTCTCGCTTCGCCGCGATGGCAAGACTTTCTATCGGATGTGCCACGTTTTGGTGGCCGCAGCATTCTTGGGGCCGTGCCCCGAAGGCGAGGAGGTTCGCCATAAAGATGGTAATCGAGGCGATGCCAGTCTCAGCAATATCGAATATGGAACGCGGGCTCAGAACATTGCCGATTGCAAAAGGCACGGAACATTTCGGAATGGCGCGTCGCATCTTACCGAGGACATGGTTCGCCAGATTGCGGCTCGCCATTACGAGACCGCTGCGGATCTTGGCAAAGAATTTGGGGTAAGCGGGGGCACCATCGCCGGCATCAGAAATCGGCGGATCTGGAAGCATTTGAACTTGGACTTGCTCCCGACCTATCGCAGGAGCGGCGATCTCCACCCGGCTAGGCGCGGCAATAAGACGATGCCCGATTCGGATATCTGACGCAAACCTGTAGCCTTCATCGCCTAGAATGAGATGGTCCAAGGTGCAGGTCACGCTTGAACCATTCTCTAGTCCGACCCTAACCAAGTGGCGCCCCGGATTCGTATGCCAGCCAATGACCGGCTTGAGTTCTAATTTTCCGGTAGATCGATTGTATGACCAAACCGGCAAATCCATCCTGTTCTTGACAAACTTTCCGATGGCGATTGGCCCGATGGCGGTATCAATAAGTTGATCTGACGGAAAGCAGATGGCTCGGTTGCCGCGCTTACCAGTGACCGAGCCTGTAACCGAGCTCGCCAGCTTCCAGCCATGTTTCCGGTTGGAAACCATCGTCATGCCGTTCTGGCGGATCGCGACATGGGGATACATGGCCTGATAATCGGTCGACGACACCAGATCGCCAAACCGCTGATTGTCGCGCTCGGTATTGCTGGAACTATACGAGAACGTCACGTACCGGAGATGGGCGAGGTCCATCGCCCCCCATTCCCATGCTGGCCAGAATACGTTGGTCAGCAGCGACTTCATCGCTCCAGGGAATACATTGATGAGGAGATTGGTTATTTCCCCGTAGGTGACCGCCTCAAGGTGCTCACAGATGGCCTCCAGAACCCACCCATCAACGAACGGCGTGCCAGGCTCCAGCACATGCCAGAAATACCGCACGAAGCTCAGCAAGCCACCCTGCCACACCCCGTCCTCATCTCGGTAGCCTCTGGTCTGATGCTCAGCCTTGGCTATCCTGCGGCGCTTCTCGGCTAATGCTGCGTTGAAGCGCTCAAGATCGGCACGGGGAATAGGCTTGTTCATCTACCCGACGCATTAGCTGCACGTTTGCGCCGTGCCAGCGCCTGCCTGATTGCTGCGTTGACATGGCCGGGGCTGATGCTCAGCCGCTCGGCAATGGCCCAATTTGGCATGCCCTTCTCATGCAGCTCTAAGGCGCGATCACACTTGGGTACGGTGTTCGGCTTGGGAGGGCTCACTTCAGAGCCTCGTCAATCATGGCCTGCCAGAATGCCCGCGCGTGAGCAACCGAGTTGGTTTTATTGAATTCGCCATCGTCGTCTGGCTCAGCCTCAATCATTGCTGCTGTTGGTTCGCGCATAGCCTCGATCGCGGCGCGGGCAAGCGCCTTGGCATGATGCTGGCTGATCACGTAGTCCGACTTCGCCTCAATCGCCCTCGCGACCCGCTCCACCATCTCGCTCATGCGAACAACCCCCACGCAGCCACGGCCCAGAATGCAGCATGGATCACCACGGTAAGGGCTTGGTATCGGAGGAGGGTCATGCGCGCTCCTTCGCATATTTTGCACTCAAACGAGCAAACTCAGCTCGGTCATGGGCTTCCCTGCGGTCGCGATCAACAGCCGCTTGAGCAGCACGCACCTTGCGTTCTTTTTCCTTCTCCTCAGCGTCAACTTTATGCCAAATGGCTTCGATCTGGCTTTTTCTCATCAAGAGAATATCAATCGGAAACTTGAATGACCGCAGGGTGGTGTACGACCCCCCATAGTAATCCGATTCCGTGCATCTCCAAGAGATCACAGCTTGGTCGTCCTCAAAATACAGAGGCATGACCAATTCGTCATAGCCTTCCGAATAGTAGGGAGACCGGCTTGAGACCAAAGCCGCGCTGGACACCAAATCAATGTAGGCCACAATGATCTTCTCTGCTTCGTCGCGTGTCATTTCCCCTCCCTATTCGCTTCCGCCGCCTTGAGTAGCCATTCTTCGGCCCAAGCTCGGTCACCGTTGTAGTATTCGTCGATTGCCAGCATGACGGCATCCAATGCCTCGTTCAGAGCAACTTGGAACTCCGTTGTCTCAACTGGTTCGTGATTGCAGGCATGATTCCTCATTTGCGTTGTTCCTTCCGCTGCGCCAGATCACCGATGAAGGCTGTCACCAACAGGCACCCAGAATATCCGAAAAATAGGCCGCATATGAACACGGTTAAACCGCTCATTTTCGGGTCCTCTTGAGAACCATGGCTAATCGGAGCGGAAACAAAACCGAAATCAGATAGACTTGAAGATATCCGACTATGTTGCCATGAACAGCCATTTCAATGCCTAGAGCGAAGGCCAGAAAATACAGCGTCAGCATAATCGCGTCATGGGCTCTCATTTACATCCGCTCCACAGCCTTGCGCATCCACATGGCAGCTTCCTCAATCTTGGTAACAGCCAGCGACCATTCGCGGCTGGAACCCAATGATTTGATGATCTCAGTCATTTGGGCCTCCAACTCATCGATTCGCAGGTTCATTTCGGTGCGGTCTGCTGGAGTTATTCCGTTCACGTCTTGCTCTCCTTCTGCCGGCGGTACCACTGGGCCTTGGATATGCCATCAGCTTCCCATGGCTTATCCCGGACCTCGCCTTTCTTCGGGCGACCACGTTTTAGGCTCAACTTCCCGCCCTTTATGGCTTCAGCCATCTGATCAATAAGACCCGGAGGATGAGCCATACTTGTGAGTGATACTCCATCCGGGTCTTCTGGCGGACCGGCCTTGATACCGACTGGCTCTAACGGGATTTTCACCCGCGCCCTGAGCCCCTGGGTAGGACCCCGCTCTGTCTGAGCTATAGAGCCGACCTCAGGCTCGGAACGACGCAATCCCACTCGCGCCGCAGCTTTGCCATCTTGGCCCTCGCGTCCTTCCGCGATGCCGCCAGAATTCTTGCGCCTGCGGGCATAGGCCGCCTCGCGCATCTCACGTGATTGCTGCTCTCGTGGACCTCCCTTCATTCTGAAATAGTCTCACTAAATAGTCTCACGCGCAAGCAAATAGTCTCATTCAGGCTCGCCATCATCCTCAGGCTTCGCAGGCTGATACGTCAGCAGATGCCGCGGCAACTCAATCTCAAGCTTCTCAGCCTGTTCAAGCAACGCCTGGCTCAACTCAGCATCGCTCATCCGGGCAAATTCTCCAGGTTCTCCAACCTCATGGCGCTCTATGAACATGTTCAATTCCCGTCCCAAAAGCTCCAGAGCCCGATTCGCAGCCGGCGGATTGCGCTCAAATGTCTCAATAACCCCACCGCCCTCAAGAGAAACCTTCACAGGGACCTTCCCGAGGCACGTGAGCGCGTTCTCCATCAGATGCGTGATCACCCACGTCTTGGTCAGTTGCGCGCTCTGGATGGCCTCTGCGGTCGATTGAGCGTGTATCTGCTCTCGCTCGGCCAGAAGTTCCCGAACTCGTTGAACAATTTCGATTTTCTTTAATAACTTGCCACCGGCTGCAGGGGATGGTCGGTATCCTGCGATGGTATAGGCGTCTAAAGCAGACCTACCTTTGGCTACTTCTTGGGCAAAGATCTCGTAACTGGCCTTTTTGAGGGTGGGCATTCATTTCCCAGCGAATGCGTCTAGCACTTCCTTGAGCCGATCTCGGTAGGCTGCTGTCATGGCTCGGCCTAGCTCGTCATCGCCTAGCATATCAGGATCACCGGTTTGGCCATAGAAATCAGTTACAGCAACGCGAATAGCCATGGCTTGGGCGTATGTAACTGGCTGGCCGTAAATAGAAATCTCTGGTTCTCTCGGTTTAGTCACCTTGCTGCCTCTGACCTCTGCGGATGTTCTTGGGATGGCCAGCGCGGCGAAGCCTCTCAATCGTCTGGATTAAATGGGCACCTTCCATGGGAGCTCCGAAACTGCCATGGCCGAAAAATTGATCTGCGGATATGACGTGGGTGGCGACCTTGGCACGTCCAGCCTTGTCGCGCCAGCAAAGCTGAATCTTCACGCTTTCCGGCCACTCCATTGATGGATCATGCATTTTGGCTCGGCTAGTGTCTGAAATTGGAGCGTCAACCGGCATTTATTTCTGTCCTGTTTGCAAGACGATGGCACCTAGCCAAGGATACGCCTTTCACGCGTTCTCGGAAGATCTCATCGGCTTGATACCTTCGTTTGCTGGCCTCGCTACGGCATCGCCTGCAGATATTGTATACCTTTCCGTTCTTGTGGGTGAAATAATAAACTAGCTTCTCATTGAGCCGATGGCCGTTGCGGCATTTTTCCTTCATGAAAACTTCCAAATCAATAGGGCAATAATAATCCAAAGCGCTGACGATATCAGAATTGCCCTCAGCCACGGATTCATTTGGTTTCCTTCGGCAGTCTCTGTTCCGGCGGCAGATGTCGATTTTCTTGCCAGATTCGTAGGAGGTAATCAGCTAGTTGCTGGCTACTCATTTGCAGATCCTCAGAACTTGATTTCTTCGTCGTCGCCGACAATGGACTGTGAGCCTACCAAATCGTGTGCGCAGATCATCGTATCAGATCCAGTATCAGGATATTCCGCAGTGTGAATTTTTTCCGGCTCAACGTAGGGCACCAGCTCATTAGCCTCCAGCGTCCACATGCTGCCTTCGTTCTCGCCACTGATTTCCTTGATCCAGATCCAAGGGCTATCAATGGCCATGACCAGGCCGATGCCATCAAATTCACGGCTGCGGACCTTCTCACCCTTCTTCCAGCTCCGCTGATGCAATTCATGCACATTGGCGAGCGGAATCATGATCTTCTTCCGCTCGGCGCCGATCAGCTCCAAATGAATATCCTCGTCATCGGTTTCAACATCGAAGCTGACCTTGGCGCGGATCAGCAGTTCATCGCCCTTGCGGGGAAGGTAGCCTTCAGGAAGTGGCATCGGTGGTCCTTTCAGGTGAATTATTCTGCTGCTACGGGGTGATTTCGAGTTTCCGAACGCGGTGCAAAATACCAGTCATTCGGAAGACGATGATTGATTGAGTTCCCCACCAGATTGTATTGGTGTTTGGAAACCGAGATTTTCACAGGAGGTTTACCGTATTTAGCCATTTGGAGTGAACTCCTCGAAAATATATAGGCTAAGCTCCTGCTGGACGAAGACGGCGCAGAAACCAATGTACCGTAGAATTCCAGTGTCCTCAGGAATCTTTCCGCCGCATTTGAAAGCGCGAAAATTGCGAACCTCATCAGGAACTTCCGTATTAACCATGGCCCATAGCCAAAACATGCTGCCCTGATCCTGTACGCGTAGAATCTCAGCACCGACCGGAAGTGTCATGGTAAACTGCTCAAGAACTGGCATCTGATATTTGAAAATCACCCGACCAGTCGTATCGGACATCTTCTTCCCACGAAGACTTTCGTCCCATTGATCAATCTGATTGGTCATTTTAGTCCTTTCAGGTGATGGCGAGCCTGTCTAGCTCGCCTTGGGAGGGGATCAGAACCACCGAATCGATGGGTAGAGATATCCGAGGCGCTTCCACGCTCGGGGATACCAGATCACGGCGGTGAGGTAATTCTTTCCGTTCGATCCAGTCGCTACACGCACATGGATGCCGAAATGATGGCCTTTTCCGATGGTGAAGATTTTCTTGTCAATCATGGATTAATCCTGCGGATATCGCGATGCAACATAATGGCGGGCTTGTTCGGTCATGCGGCCATAGCGCAGCATCATGCGGGCCAAGGTCTTATCGGAATGAGCATCCTTGGCGTTGAGAAGGGCAAGACGGACCTCATTCAAGGTCTTGAGAGGAAGGGCCGCCTTATCAGCGTCGGCGCGCAATAAATCTCCCATGGTGCGGTACATTTTTCAGATCCTTTCCACATGCACGCTGATCACGACGGGAACGGGCAGATTGGTCTCACGCGACAGAAGCACTCTACCGATCTTGCGGCGCTCGCCAACGGCATGCATATCGGCTGAGGCTTCGCTGCGGGTTTCAAATTCACGCACGCTGCCATCTGCGAACCTTGTCACGCACTTATGCGTTTTCGAGGCTGCAAGAGCGGCTGCAATGAGGGGATGGGTCATTCTGATCTCCCGTTGGCTTAATCACCATAAACCATATGTTTTGGGATAAGTCAACTAGTGGTTTACGATTATTTCGGGTGAAATGTTCTGGCAATATGGCGTGACAGCGTTTCAGGTATTTTTGCAATCATCGCGCTGGCCATCTTGCGGGCTGGGGATTTTGACGAGGTCATGCGGCTGATCTTGCCGTCGCCAGCGAACCATTCACGGCCACTGCCGCGCTGCTTGATGCCTTCAACCATTTGACCGTAATCGCCAAACCACGATCCACCATCGGATTTCATTCCCTCAACCGAGGCCGACTGAAAGCTTCCGCCACTCCCATTGAAGCGAAATCCTGGAACCTTCATGCCTTCGCGCAATCGCCGATCAGCCTCGCCATTGAATGCCAGCGGCTTGTAGTCGGGATTGCCGTGATCTGACCAACTAAATCCACCGACTTTTGCATGCGACGTAATCGGCATGAGTGCTGGCACATCGCCCCATAACGCAAAGCTACCAAACATCCACCGAGCTCTCCCAACCCAAGGCTGGGCTCCTCTGACGTTTTCAACAACCATCGGAATGTGGTGACCGGCAGATTCCGAAGCCTCGCGCTGAATGCGGAAACAGGCGTTGAATAGCGCCAGTTCCTTCTCAAGCCGAACAGAATCGGCACGAACTTGTTTTGCGAGTGCTTTTGCTTTTGACCAGGGCATCGCGGTATATGAGAAAAATTGGCACGGGGGCGACATGACTAGGCAATTAGCCGTTTTGAATTGAGATCCGTGGAGGGTAAGCGCGTCTTGGATAACAAGCTGTCCCGGATAACTATGCGGCCCATAAACATGCCGCTCAATGTCAAACCCGATTATCTCCCATCCTTCGGCCAAAAATCCCTCGGCCCAGCCTCCAACCCCGCAAAAAACGTCAATGCACAACGGTTTTTGCTTCATCTTACCAAATCCTCATAGGATTGAGATTCCTGCTCAGAACCGAACGCAGCGCGGCGGCGAATACCATCCTCGGTGATCTTGGCCGCACGATCGCGGGCCTCCTGTGCCTCGCGGCTAGTTTTGGTCATGTCGGCCTGGCGCCCAGCATCCGCGACGGCACCGAGCTCCATTGACCGCAGCCGCATTGCCGCAGCGACGCGGGCTTGCTCGTCAGGAGATATCATTGGCGTTGTGGCGATCTGCTTCACCGCCAATATCCGGCCGACCTGGTAATGCTCCTCGCGCATGTCTGCGGCGCATTTCTTGACCTGATCAAGCAATCGGAAGGCACTCGGGGCATGGTCAATCGTGAATGGAACTCGCTCGCCATCGGCATTCAGATCGTAAACCCTGCGATTTTTGAAATCATCACAGGCTTGGAGGATGGCGAATAGCGGCTGTTTAATCAGATGGGCCGTGTAGCCGGCGGCGATCGCCTGTGGATTATCGGATTTGATGTTGAGATATCCCCCGAGCAAAGCCGAGATCGCCTTGAATGCCCGATCACGCTCAGCCGACGCCATCGAAATCGGCCGCAGCATCGTGTTCAGGTCCAGTTGCCGGGCACGCATCCTCTGGCGCAATTGGGGAGGCGGTAGAGCGGGCAATGTGTCTCGGGTGCCATCCTTGCCCAGCGTGCCGTAAAGCCTCTGTACGGTCGTTTGTAGGCCGTGGAGGGTCACCGTATCAGTGGATACTTCCTTGCCCTCGGTTATCGTCAGATCATTTGCCATCAGTCTGGTATCTTCTTTTTGGTCCAATTCCGCATTGCTCTGGCGCATTGGCGAGCATTCAGGACTTTGGCACCATTCGTTCCAGCGCTCTCGGCTAGATCCGCTCACAACTTAACCAGATGAGCCGAGAAAGCATCTTAGCCTCGTAAAATGAAAAATGGCTCAGATTCATCCATTTTATCAAGCATGGCCCTATTTCCAAAACGATCAGGTTTCATATCAATCACCATGCCCAGCCGCGATTTCGAAGAAACTCAGCTTCTTTTTCGGTCCATGTGGCTGCGGCCCGTCGTTCCAGCCCTCATCATTCAGCCATGTCGCTGGATTCTTTACGAATCCACCCATTACCTTGGGTGATCTACTATACTGTTCGAGACCGTCCATCAAATCTATCCACCTTATGCGGCCAGCCTTGGCGATCTTTTCCAAAACCTTCATCGCTCGCGGTTTAGCTGTTTTGTTCGGATATTTGTGCCAGAATTGTGCCAGATAATCCGGGGGCCAGTCTGCAGGAATAAGGCTCGGCAGAAGATCGCTTGGAGTTACCGCATCAATTGCATCCTGCAGGATCTCTATCACTGCCGTCTCGGTGATCAGGTCCAAGCCTAAGTCGGTGATTCGCGCCAGCGTTTGGGAGGTCAGCATGGCGATTACCCCCGAATTCTGAGAACAAAATCCTTAAATGATTCCTGAGGTTCGGCCCTGTCTCGGATATATTCCTGTTCGCCGTATTTGATGCCGTCTGCCTCAAATTTCGGGGCGCAATCCGGGCAAACCCCTTTGGACAGAAATAAAAATCCACCGCAATCTTTCCTATTTGTGAAGTCCTTGCTGCAGAGATCGCAAACAACCGAATCACCGATATCGATCACAATTACCTGCATTTTCCGTTCTCCGTGGTTTTCAGATTTTGTCTTTCAACGATGCTGGATCTATCACGCGAACTCCACTTGCTGCGCCGTGCGATATCTTCCGAGCCTCGTGCGCGTCTCGTTTCTCGTTGATCTTACTCAGTCGCCGAACTTCCGCTTTCTGATTCGCCGTTTTCTTCAGAATAGCTTTGATGCCATTCTTTTCTTTCCATTCCAGCAGTGCTTGTTTAGCCGCTTGCCGGATCTGGTAAGCCGTTCCGTTTTCCTTCAATCTTCCCATTGCTAAGCCTCTTACTTGCCTATCAAAAATCGGTCATTTGCCTCTTGGCAAATGATCCCGAGCAGAGGAACACCACCTACAGACAGAATTCCGGCGTCGGAACCTGATCGGGGAGTATCGTTTCGGGGTCGCTCTGTCGAAACACTCCGTGCTCCATGCGGCGGCGGATCGAACGCCCCAGATCAGGCTAAGGCGCCGTTCGTGCTGGTCAGCGTACTGCCAGTGTCCAATAGTTAAGTGATTTGGCTAGGTTATCCCGCAACAACCCTGACTAGGCTCGCAGGACCTACCCCGACAGACGGGATGGCCTATGGAACCGATGCTGCTTTGCGGGGTTTAGACGGGGGTTGACGAAAGGCGAGATATTGCCTAAATCAATCCACATCCGACCGCCGCCAAGCATATCGGATATTCTTAAGTCCGGCTCCAGGGAAACCCCCTCGGAGCCGTCGACTTTTGTACGCCTGACTCTTGAACGGAGTCAATGGCTACCGGTAGACAAGTTCATTCCGCCTCCCACGAAATGCGGTGTATGCGCGAAGCACCCGTATGTGATTTGTCCCAAACGAACCAAGCGAAAGCCATGCCGCTATTCGAATGGTTGCCAGTCCAGCCCCTTCGATGCATCTGGGGCAAGCGCTTTCGGAAAACATAAACGTCGGCGAGCCATCCGGTATCCAAGATTGGTGATCGGCGCTCACTTTCGAGAAATGCAAGGCGCAGCAATAATGCTACTCTGGGGCAGAGATCGAGTGCCTTGGTGGCAAACTCCGTGGCATTCTTGAACGGCGGATTCGTCAGGATCATTTGCACCCCGATCGGTAGTTGAGTTTCCATTAGGAAATCCCATCCCGATTGGTCCTGATCTGGTGAACTATAATCCACTAAATCGGTTGCATAGACCTGCCGCCCCGACGCCCTGAGAAGCCTCACAATGGCTCCTGGTCCGCAAGCTGGCTCCCAGATTACCTCGGGTAGGTTTTCCACGCCCATGAGCGCCCTAAGAGCTTCTGGAGGCGTTTCATAGCAATCGTCTGCACGCTCATTCACCGGATGAGCAGCATTCCCCATTCCTGAAACTAAACCAGCCATCAGATTCCCCACCGCCAAACCGTTATCTCAAGCCGCGGGTGCGCGCTGAGATTTTGCCAAGCATTTTGTTCAATTTAATAGGAAACATTATTCGCCATTTTTCGGTGTGCAATCAGGTGCCGATCGCCGTACCGAGCCATGAGGATCGCCTCAGCGCGTCCATCATCTTTCTTGCGCCGGAGCCAATGCGCGGCCTCTGGATGAAGCTCTAATGCCTTCTGCCGGCTCTGCTCCTTGTCGGCGCCCTTGAGATCATAAAACCGCTTCCAGACCTGAGGATGGATAAGCGATATCGGCACACCACAGCAAGCGATCGTGGCTCGGATCTGCCCGACGACCAGGCCGAATCGAAACGTTGTCGCAGCTCCCATCGTCCGGCGTTTTCCGTGCTTATCCGGTATCGATGGCATTGGCTGCACGTTCTCCACAAACGCATGAACTGGCTGCATTTTCCGCACCCATGCGACAAATCGTAGCACGTCAATCTCGCGGCGCGCGCCGTCGTCAATTGCTGGCAAATCAATCACGTCGGCGATGAATTCAGGACCTTCAGCATCGGCGCGATAGAAGGCGCATGCGGCCCCAGAAATGCCGGGGTCTGCTGCTATGATTACGGTCACAGGGACCTAATCATAGATGCATTTTCCCTCGCGGAAATCCTTGGCCCATTGGATTTCCGACTTGATGTAGCTATCGCGCTGTTGTCGAAGCATCAGCTCCTGTTTATCCGGTGGCAATGCATCAAATCTCGCCCTTGCCTCACGTGCTAATTCCATTAGTGATTTGGTGGGTTCCATCTATCTTTTCCCGATTTATTAAGTAAAGTGTTGTACAGATCGCTGGATATAGGGCGTTAGATAACCAGCCCCGCCTAGGTAACTAGGACCATCCGAACGGATGGACAGCCCTCACGGGCAAAGAGGTTCGCCCCGAGACACTCAGGTGTCGCACAGGCCCGAAAGGGCCTGTTTCTATTGGACGGCGCGAGGCCATTCACATTCCGATAGTGTGGATCACTTCAACGCATCGGCCGCAGAAAAGCATGGCATCCGATTGGCAATAAACGCCTTTCCGACCACAGGAATTAACCAACGCCGTGACGCGCCGCCATTCATCCGCCATCACAACAACCCACATATTGGTCTGAACAACCATGATCAATGTTTCGTGCTAGCAGCCTTCGCCGCTTCCTGCATCTCCTTGAACTGCTTCCGAGATAGCGGTGTGCCGGAGGATGGCGTCGGAGTTGACGTATTCAGACCTTCGGCGATCGAAGCAACGGCTTCCTTGTCAAATCCAGCCTTTTCCTTGTCAAAATCGCCAAACGCCTTGGCATCGCGTGCCTTGAGCGCGTCCATCTCGGCCTTGTGTTCTTCCTGCGCCTTCAGATCGGCTTCGACCTCAGGATGCAGGGTGCCCATGCCTTCCTTGATCCGGCGCTCGGAAACGGAATGGAAACCATCGAGATACCGGCGGTAGGCTTCGGTTGACGGATCATAAGAAGGTCGCGCCGGAATGTTCTGCATCACGTCCGATTCGCCTTCCTCAAATGCGCGGTCGGAAAGCGAGGTACGGTCAGGCATCAGGAACATATCGAGTTGGTTGCCTAGCGAGGAGCCGCACATCTTGGCGACCTTCAGCTTGCGGGCGATTGCCGCGCGTTCCTTGGCCTCTTTCTCGGCCGTTTCCAGAGCGAAAGCGGTATCAAAGTCAGCCTTCGTGAAGCCGCCCTGCGCTTTTGCCGATTTGTATTTATTACGCAGGTTTGAATTGGCCGTGGCTAGTGCTTCCCGCAGCATTTTCACCTCTGGCTTGAACTGGAGAAAAAGCGCTTTCTCCTCTTGATCGTATTCAGGATTGACGCCACGAGGCGCCGCAGTGGCCTTGGGAGCATCCGTGGTCGGTTTTCCGACTGCGGCCCTCGCCTCAGCCCGATCGGCCGCCGCTGGCGCCCCAGCCTTCGCAGCCTCACGCGCGGCCTTGGCATCGGCTTTCTGTTGTTCCGTCATTTTCGGTCTGGCCATCATGGCTCCTCAGGTTTGATTTTTGGGGCAGAATGGATTCTGGCAGTCTTCGCATGGGTCGGGAAGCAATTCTTCGGCCGGAATACCGGTTTTGAGAGCAATCATCAAAACCCGATTTGGCGGTATCGCGTCCCACTTGGTTAAGGCTTGGCGACTGACTTCCGCCATGGCCGCTACATCGGCTTTTGAGTGATTTTTCAATAGCTTATGGTAAGCCAATTGATTTTTTGAGAGCTTTGTCATGTTGACTGAATGGCACAAATCGATTTATCTGTCAATATGTGGTTGACAAGGCGCAATCGCAGGTTTACAGAAGGGTCATCGGCAAAGAGCGAAACAGATGAACAACGAACAAACCAAACGCCAAGGCATCAAATGGGTCAAGATTACTCATAAAGCCCGCAACGTCTATGTATGTGCATTTGGTTTTCGAGGCGAAATCAAGGCTTTCAAAATCCATCAGGGTTCTAAGAACTGGATGGAAGTAGCCGTTAAAAATTGGTTAGACGATCAGTAACCAAAGTGGCTCACCACAGCAGGAGATTATCGGATGACCGATCGGATCAAATTGGGAGGCAACGACAACCGCGGCAAGCCTCGCCAAGACTTTGCCGATGAAATTGCTGGTCTTAATGAAACCGATTTCATCAAGAAAGCCGAGCATTATATTTGGCTGTCGGCCTACGCTAACAACAATCCTCGCTCCGATTATCATTGGATGGCCGATGCCTGCTATGACGAAGCAGCGCGTCGCGAAAAGCCAGAGCTTTACAAGCAGGCCTACGATGCGGCTGTCAAATCAGCCTCATAACCCAATCCACCACAGCAGGAGATCAGAATGGACCATGGAAGCAGACACGAAGGCGAGGATATGACTGCCTTCACCATGCGCAAGATCCGCAATGAAATCATCGAATCTTGTGCGATCCGAGCTGAAGCTACAGCGCTAAATTTTGTGAATGGAGAAGCGCAGACCAAATATGGAAAGGCCTACCAATCGGGCTGTCATAATGCTGCAAACCATATCCGAGCAATGAAGGATTTATAGCCATGGCCGCCACCCAGCCAGATCCCTACGCCCACGACCTCAACGAACTCATCAAGGATTTCTGGGATGGCCGAATTTCAGAGGCTCGGTTCTCAGACTGCGCAATTGAAGCAGGGATGTCGCGCGTGGAACTCAATTTGATCCTGCAGGAAATTCGGAACGATGATGGGGTGCTGACATGAGTGAACGAACGCCGGGACCTTGGAAGATCTACGATGATTCGAACGACTTTCATGTCATGATCATGGGGAAATGGCCTTCGTCTGGCGGTGCTCACGTTGCAGACGTTCTGCGTCGCGAGAATGCCGCCGCGATCGTCCTATGGGAAAACCACTTCGATGAGTTAGTTAATGCTCTGGAGCAGATCGCCAATCAACAATACACGGGGGGCGGCGAGATATTGGCCATGACGAAGATAGCCAGAGATGCCCTGGCAAAGGTGAAATCATGAGCGAGCGCGAAGAAATCATGGATCTGATCCGCAACGAATACGATCCCAAGCCAAAGCTTGATGCCGCTGACTTTCCCGGCTTCGAATGGGACGACGGCGCTGGGCGCATCGCGGATGCGATATTGGCTGACAAGGCTTTATTGCTACGAAAGCATTATGACGAGCGGGATGTGCTGGTGAAAGCGCTAGAAGAAATCGCTCTAGGTCGCGGTACTTTTGCCCAAGACCGCTTTGAGCACGCCTGCAACACGATCGAAGACATGAAAGAACTCGCTCGCGCAGCCCTCGCGCAGGTGAAGCTATGACCGTGCGCACGCTCCTCACAATCGAGACCGCTGCTGACATCGCACGCAGGGTGGTGGAGTATCTCGCATATGCTATTTTCTTCGCGGCGATCGGCATCGGGTGGATAATCACATGAGCGAATCGGAAGACGAACGGTTGCAAGCATTCCTGATCCTCGTCAAGACGGCACGTTGGCGAGCGCCACCAAGATGCTGGAATGAAGAATTTAGGCGTGCGCTGAATGATCGTCTGGTATCCGTAGGGTTTGGTGGCATTTTATACCTAACTCTTGGCGGCGAATATTTTGCTGAGCACGGGAATATTCCAGCATGACGCGCGAGATCGGCCCCAGAGAACGCCATCTCAGAGAGCAGCGCGAGGCCCGCATTGCCGAGCTAGAATCCGCCAGCGCCGATGTACGCCGGAAAGAGCGCGCTGCGGTTAAGGCTGCAGGGGTTGGCAAAGAGTTAGTTGAGCGGATCCAGAAAGCGGCCCTCAAAAGGGGAAAGCCGCGCAAACGGAAGGTGAAGAAATGAGTGGATTCCACTATTCCGGCAAGGATCTGGCGCACGAACGTCGTATGACAATCCAGCAATGCGCCAAAATCGCAGAAGATGAAATGACTTCTGCAGATGGCGAGGGAGAGATTTATATCGCTCGAAAAATTGCCAACAAAATTCTCAGCCTTCTTTCAGTATCGAGTTTGGAGCCGAATAAATGAAGACCATGGAAGAACTCATATTGGACCGGCTCATTGATGAAGCGACGCGGCCATTCAAACTGGCGCTGGAGCAAGCGACCAAGGATCTGGCAATGGCCAAGCAGAGTTTGCAGTATCGCGACTCGGCACTCGCTCGCGAAACAGAATGGCGCCAGAAGCTACAGAAGGAAGCGATAGAAGCGGAAGGGCCGCTCTCCGATCTATACAAGGCGGCTGGCAAGGTGAGATTGGCAACTCACGGGAAGATATCCGACCAATTGCGCGAGGCGATCTCGCAAATGGGATCAGCAATGGCCGTTGCCGAGAAATATATCGATCAGATCCCATTCTAGAGGAGCCGAGATGACCGAGCTTCGCCAAAGGCAGCCGCGCGTGAAGCGGGAGAGACCGCCAATGCCACCGCTTGCTGTCAGGGTGTTGGTGGCAGAGCGGCAGATTGATTCAATCAATCGTGGATTCTATGAATTTTGCAGTGTTGACGAATGGCCATTGAAGCATCGCCTGAAATGGCTCCTCAGCCGCATATTCGAGGATGGCGAGAACGTTGTGCCTCATGCTCTCGATCATGACCCGGCTTTGGTCTTGAGACCTTACAACCCGCGCATCAAGGATGTTGCCGCCCGCTATACGCCACATGCCCATGATCCGGCGCATCTCGTCTATCGGTCAAAGCCAGATCACCAGCAAAAGACCACCGGTCGCAAGCCAGGCGCAGAACGAACGATCACGACCAAGGGCAGCGATATTTGGGTCAAGACGAAGTTCGCCCGTTTGTCCCGCAAGCCGAAGCGCAAGGCCAAGATCGCCAGTCGCGGCTTTTCAAAGCAGAAGCGATCATTTGGAGGAAAGCGGAAATGACCGAGATCAGTTGGTGTATCAACGCTTGCGAAAAGCGGCTGCTTGTTGCTCGAATTGACGAACTCGTGGCCGCAATCAAGGTAATCCTTGCCAAAAACGACGAGTTCCGCGCCGGAATGCCTGATGGCTGGGAAGGTGATCCGCTCCAAGACGCCTGCGAAGCGGCTCGTATTCTGATCACTTCATCAATTAATTCGTAAACCACCAGTTGACTTGATCCCTGATCCGTGGTTGATAGGTCTCACGGAGCCATTGGGGCTCATACTAGGGGAGAACGAAATGACCGTGCAAACTCACGAACTGAAAGAGGCCGCTGACCACCTTCATAAAGCCGCCGAGCTTCTTTACTCCGACATCAGTTATACCACCATTGAACTTTTAGCGGCATTTAACCGTGGAATCGCCACCATTACCGAACCTGTTTCAAAGCGCAAATTGCCGCTGCGCCCAGATTACCTTGATGAACCGCCTCAGTCGGTTGATGACGGCGGATGCGATCCTCTTTACGGTTTGCGGATGGACAGCGCCGATCTTGGCGAGTGCTAACGGCGGGTTCGGCTGAGACCAACCGGGGAACTAACGAAATGCCGAAATATCAGATCAAGCGCGGGGAAGACGGCAAGCATTACGCCGTCTTCCAGGACAACCTCGATGCCGAGGATGCATCGGCTCATTTTGATGGCTGCCGCATTACCTGCTTCGATGGCTACGACAACGCCTATGAACTCACCTCGGATTGGTGGCACCGCAGCGGGCGCACCAAGGCCGGCAACAGCATCGGATAAAACCATGGTTACCATCGGCGGCAAGCACCGCAAGCCCAAGCTTCCATCACAGCCTCAGGTCGTCATTCAGTTGGCGCCGGATTCCAATCAGTACGCCAAGCTCGGAATCGATGAGGAGCAGCGCGCAACCATCGCGTGGATTGGCGACCCGAACGCAGCGACCAAATTCAACTCGCGCTACGAGGCTAAGTCTCGTACCCGCGATATGGCTGACATCCCCGATTCGCGCGTGTTCCGAGAATTGGAAACCGCCTGATCTCCCCCAGACTGGGGCTAAGTCGCCCCACTTTTTTCAACGAGGATGACAATGGCAACTCTGCAACAATCCTTCGCCGCATATCGCAAAAACATAATGAGTGATGAAGAATTGGCGATCTGCCTCAAGGCAATCGAGGACCTGAACGCTACGCTCGACGCTCTTGATGAGCGCGGATATCACCGGAACGGATATCTGATCTTGGAGCATTCCCTCAGGTCAATGACCGATAGTCGTGCTCGTGACCGACTCGACCAAAACCGAGCGAGGAGCGCATCATGACCGCCACGACGCATCCCGCAATCACTGTCGCCCAAGCGCTCTACGATGAGCCGCGCGATATCGTCAGGCACGAGCAGCAATTCCTCGCCGCAGTGCATCGCATCCGAGGCGACTGCATTCGAACGAAAGCCGCGTCCATTGCATTGAGCGGCCTCGGGTCCAAGACCTATCTCGCCACGGCTTACCGTGCCGATCAGACGGAAGCCGATGGCCTCACGAAGGCGCTGGCGGTTTACCGGGAAGCGCTGGAGGAGGCGTAAATGCCGAAGCGCAAGAAACGGCGTGCAGCAAAATTGACCGGATGCCCTAAGTGCGGTTGCACCAATACCAAAAAGGTGTCTGGCTTTACGATGTGCTCCAAATGCGATCACAGGTTCGGAGAAGGCGGTTTGGGTAGACAAACCGAGAAACGCAATCGGTATGACGGCGAATGGAACAACGTATCAGACCATCGATATGGCGTCACGCGATTACCGGGTGCCGACGACCAGAATTATGCTCCGAACTTAAACCCGCGCAATAGAACGGAATTGAAATGACCAAAGCCGCCGAAAAGACCTCTGAGCCGAGCTACGATTTCTGGAAGCGATCTCTGGCTGGCGAAAAGCCGAAGATGTTCGTTGATGACGCGCAGCTTGGATTTTATCGCAAGCCGATCAAAGAGCGCAACGACAAGGGAAATAATAAGCGCGTCGGTTGGTCTGCAGTCGCCATTTACATGCAAGACGGCGTGATGACCGCGCGTGTCACCAGCAAAATGCATATTACGTCAGGTAACACGATCTATGATGCGGCTGGCGATGAATTGAACGAATTGTGGAGCTATGTTGCTGGCCATCCGATCAGCGAAAGCGAATATCGACAGGTTGCCGAAGAAGGCATGAATTGGAGCGATGCTACGGATGAGGTTGCAGTGATCCCCGCCGCAAATCGCGATGTCGCCAAGTCCGACAATGCGCCTAGCGAGGAGGTTGCGCCCGTCCAAGCCCATACCGATGCAATCACCAATGCTATTAATTCATCGAAGGCAACGATTAAGACCGTGGCCAGCAATGAGGATGCTGCGGTAGCTCTCGGAACTAAGAACCGCATTGCCGAGCTACGGCTTGCTTGTGACAAAGCTGGCCGCGCTGAGTATGAGCCAATGCATGCCAATTATGTCAAGGTGCGCGACCCATGGCAGAAGCCAGTCAAAAGCGCTGATGCCGAAGAAAAACGGCTCAACGGGGAAATCCTGCGATGGCGCGAATCTGAGCGCCAGCGCATCGCCAAGGAGCAGGCAGAAGCCGAACGCAAGCAGCGCGAGATTGACGAGGCCAATGCTCGTGCGGCCGATCGGGCTATTGCACGGGGAGAACCAGAGCCAATGCCTGAGGTTGAGGAAGTGGCGATGCCGATAGCTATTGCACCGATCATTCCGACTTATGGCACGCGTACCGTCAAGGAACAGGTCAAGAAATTTGCCATCATCCACGATCCGGTTGCGGCCTTCGCCTATTTCAAGACCGATTATGACTTGCTGGAGCGGCTGGATAAGCTATGCACCGATGCCGTTCGAGCCGGTACGAATGTGCCAGGTGTCTCCTACCGAGAGGGTTTGCTATGAACGCTATCGTCAAATCTGATAGCCCACATGAGATCATGGAATCAGTCTTGATCAAGGGCGATCTTTCCAAACTCACCGCAGAGGAGCGCAATTCATACTATACGGCGGTATGCAAGAGCGTCGGATTGAACCCGCTTACAAAACCGTTGGAATACATCACGCTGAATGGCAAACTTCGCCTCTACGCGCTCAAGGATTGCACGGACCAACTCCGCTCAATCCACAATATCTCGGTTACCGATCTTTCTGAGAGCGAACGTGAAGGCGTCTTTGTGGTCAAGGCCAAGGTTGCCAATGCGAACGGACGGACGGACGTTTCAACTGGTGCCGCCAATATCGCCGGTCTCAAGGGCGAAGCTCTGGCCAATGCCCTCATGAAAGCAGAGACCAAAGCCAAGCGTCGGGCCACCCTGTCTATTTGCGGACTTGGTCTATTGGATGATACCGAGGTTGACGACATCCCAGCGGCTCAGAAAGCACCCGCTGAACGCTCCCGCGTGCCAAGCCCGTCTGATGCACCAGCCCTTGAGAAGGCCGCTCCTGAGCCTCCGCAAGGCCCGCAATTGGTCAAGGGCGGAAAGGACGCCGCAAGCTGGGCCAAGCTGTACATTGAGGCGCTGTTGACCTCGGATAGCCCCGAGACGGTGATGCAGTGGGTGGATGCGAACCAAAATCCGCTCAGCCGGATATCCAAGGATGAGGCCAAGAAAATCACGGTGATAACCGAGAAGCATCTGGCATTTCTCCGCAAGACCGCGCCGAAGGAAGATCCGATCAGCAGCGGCGTTCCGAAGTCGAATGCCATGCCTAACGTTGGTTCCAATCAATGGATGACTTGGGCGCTCGGCAAGATCGCCGAGACCGATGCTGGCGATGAAATGGATGCACTGTTCGAATCATTCGATGCATGGTGGGATGATCTTCTACCCAGCGATAAGGAAAGCCTGCTTGGGGCCAGGAAAACGCGAGAGGCAACGCAAGAACCATGAAGGTAGAACCGGTCGCATTCATCTATGATGGCCGGTCAATGGTGCCACTTGATCGGTACCGAGAGCTCGCCAACAGACAATTCCGCGCCGGCACCGTTTATGCGTTGATCCCGCATCGTGACCGATCGTCTGTCAGTCACCGCCACATGTTCGCTTCGATAAAAAAGGGTTTCGACAATATTCCTGAGGCGTTGGCCAATCGCTGGAAAAGTCCAGATCATCTCAGGAAGTGGTGCTTAATTCAGGAAGGATATGCAGACGAACTGACCCACATATGCGCCAACGTGAATGAAGCAAAAAGCACCGCTGCGTTGATCCAGACGATAGATGAATATGCCGTGATCAAAAGGACTGGAAACATTCTGACCATTTGGACGGCCCAATCTCAGGACGAAAACCACATGGGCCACGATGAGTTTCAGGAATCCAAAACAAAAATATTGGAGCGCATCGCCTCCATGTGCGGAATTTCACTGGAAGAACTCACCAAGAACGCGAAGGAAACGACATGAGCGATACCGATGACGATATCGATTATGATCCTGCCCTTGATGAAGAAGACTGCTGGAATTGCGGCGGCGAAGGCCGCGTGAACAATTGCATTGATGGCTGCTGCGTTGATCAGGACGACATCTATTGCCCATATTGCTCGAAGCGATGCGATATCTGCAACCCGCCGAAGAAAGATACTCCCAAATGAGCGCGGTCCACTCCAAGGAAACCATTGCCTCAATCGCCAGATTTGCGGAAAATGGCCTGTCGGCATCGCAAATCGTTGCGGAATTAGGTAATATCTTCAATCGCAACCAAATAATCGGGCTCGCGTTCAGAAATAAAATTCCGCTTCATGGCGTCGCAAAACCGAGAGAGCCGAGGAAACCCGTGGCAAAACCTCCATACATGCAATGCGAGCCGGTTGCGGAGGATGCCGTTGAATCGCCCCGAACCGATTTGATCATGTTTGAGCAGTTGGGGCCGCAAAGCTGCAGGTTTCCGTTTGGGAATGAGAATTATCTATTCTGCGGCCGGACGAAGTTTGGTGATTTGCCCTACTGTGCCAAATGCTGCCGCGTGGCTTATCGGGAACGATGAAGGCCAGCCTCGTGCATAGAATTGATATCGCCTTGGCAGGTCAGCCGATGTCGTTTGCTGGGCTTGCGGAGGCGCTGTATCCCAATCGGAAGTCTTGGCGGTGCTCATCCCATGGTGGCCCGCCAGGTGCATTCATGGCCTTGTCAGCCGCTCTGCGTCGCGGCGGATTTCACGTTTCTCTATCGGCCAAGCCGGGGCCGCAAAACAGGATGGTTTATCCAAGGGTGAGAAAGGGATGAAGATGACACGAGAATTTTCCACATGCGACGTTCTATCAACAGTAACCGGAGTCCTGATTGGGCCGATCGGCGGCGTGTACGAGGTCCTAAGCTGGATGACAGGTGAAGATGTCTTTACGCATCAGATCCCGCGCATCGGCAAGGAAGCTGTTTCTGTGCTCATCGAGCGCCATCCTCTCTTGCAACAAGCAATTGACGAAGCAAAACTAGTCACACCTGAAAACTGGCAGGAATGGCGGCAAACGTGGGAAGATCGTTACGGGCTGACAATTGCTGTTCCCAAATTTGACGAAGATTCCCATGAGAGAATAGATCCGATATCCGAACTAGCGGAAAAGTTGGAGCCAAACCGAATTATTGTAGTTAAGGGTGAAAAATAATGATCCACGATCGCGAATCAACCGAAGCGAGGTTCTTCGAGGAATATGACCGGATGAAGCTGGACCTAGCCGAAGCCCAGCAGAAGGTCATGCTTCTGACAGATCAACTCAGGCAGGCGAACGCCGAAAACCAAGCATTCGCCTACAAGGTCGATTTTCTGAAATTGGAGGTGGATCGCGTTACCGCAAGCCGGGAGCAATATGAGCGGGTGGCCATCCGGGTCAGTGCCAAGATGGAGGGCGCCACAGCGATGATGATCAGGCAGCTTGGGGACCTCCAGGAGGAGATAAAAGCTGCGGCCTTCGCCGAAGTACCTGGGAAGGTCAAAGACGCACCGGAGAGGCCCGCAGAGGCCGAGGAACCTCTTTCAGAACGCATTTCCGGCAAAGGAGAACTAGGACTTGGAATCCACGGAATTCCCAAGGAATGGCCAGAAGGAAGCTTCTCGCTGGAGGTTCTTGGCAAGCTTATCGGTGCCGCAGATGAGCCACCGGCAGAAAATCCTACCAAAATCGACACCAGACAGATCGGCCGAAACTACGGCGCTGGCTTTGGCGATTCGGCCAGCCTCCTGCCGCCGCCTCGGTTTGGCAATGGCCCAATTAATTCGTAAACCAGCCGTTGACATAAACCCGGATTTGTGGTCATATTGATTTGTCAATGGTGCCCGCCAAGATGGAGACGACAATGGCCAATCTCGAAAATTTCGCAGAAACCCGCGGTTTCGATCTTTTCACCACCCGCGTAATGGCCGTGATCGGCGATGCTTCGCGCGATATCGGCTCGATTTACGATCTGATGGACGACAACGTGAGCCTTATCACCGTTGGTCCTTCGCAGGGCCAGGACGAGCAGCGCGGTGCCTACGACTGGTGGCCGCTGTATATCGATGGCAATGTTGTTGGCGAATTGCGCGACGACGCCTGCGGCATGACCATTCATACAGTCGCCGAAATTCTGGACGAAACATGACTCCCGCTGAGATCCAGAGCATCCGCCATGACACCATCAAATAATGCGCTTTTGGCTTGTGCCAAATGGCTTAGTTACTGTCTTGCGATCGGTTGGTCACGTAGTGACCTTGATCGCTTGGAGCAACTTTGGTGGAAATATCATGATGATCGAGGAAATTTGCTGATGGGACCTATAGTCCAAACGCGCGAATCATGACCGCCTCAGCCGTGAAATGGCATTGGACCATCCGCGCGATCGTGGCGCTGATCGTGGTGGCGGCTATCGTCGGGAGGATTTGGTTGTGAGCAGACGTATGCCTAAAGAACTTTTGCGAAAACTTAAATCAGCTCGCCAGTCCGCCACACTTCAGAATGCGAGCTTTGGCAATTTCGGCGATGAGACTGAGTTTGTCAAAAAACTGGTGGCCTTGCATCATCTGACATGGATCATCGGTCCGCTTGATCAGGTCATAAAATGGGCTGAGAACGAAGGGACCGAACAATGACCCACCTAACCACCCGCCTAGCCGTCCGCGCGATTTCGGAGACAGTCTGATGACGAGACCCCGTGAGTTTATGCGATGGGCCGGTGAAATCTTTGGACCGATTTCTTTGGATCCGCATGAGCGCGTCACGAGATTCCTTGAGGAGGCGCTGGAAGTCGCCCACGCGGCCGGAGTTCAGCCAGTTCTCCTTGACAAGATCATTGATCGAGTTTGGCAAAAGGCCCCAAATCCCAGTGATCTACCAAAAGAGATTGGGCAGGCCCAAGCTTGCCTGGAAATGTTTTCTGAAAGCATAGGCCTATCAGCAGATGAGGAGGCAAACCGGGAATTTGACCGGGTCAGAATTATTCCGAAAGACGAATGGACGCGCCGGCATCAAGCCAAGGTTGCCCTTGGAATAGCAAGTGCGATCCTCCTGGCGATCGTGATGCAGACCGAGGTGCATGCCGGTGAGCTGGTCCCGCCGGAATGGCCCGGGAACCCGGCAATCTGCACACTGACCGGCCACATTCTGACGTGCAAGCCAGCCGATCGTCAGAAGCTAACGCCCAACTGCGCCCCCGGCTACGAGCAGGCCTGCCAGCAGCGCGACCATGGCACGGACGGGCTGCGGCGATCGGAGCAGAAACAATGATAGTTGCCTGCGAAAAGTTTCAAGACAAAGTCTATATCGTGGACGGAAACGGACGATTTTGGCGTTTCGAAATCAACTGGGCTGGCGAACCGCAGGTGATAGCCCTAACCAAACTGTTTCGCCCCGACGAACTCAATGCCATGGTTCGCCCTCAACTTGCTCACTGGGATACGTCACTATGACCGACACCCTCGCCGACCACATCCGCGACGCAGCGGCCAATCTCAAGGCCGGGATTGAGAAGCTGAAACCGTTGACTGAACAAGCACTCCTCGCCAACGGCTGCCGTTGCGCGACCCGCGACCGTATGCCGCCCGAGATCCACAAAGCCATGCACGCGCTGAGCTATGCGGTGAAGGCGGTGGAGGCTCAATCTTCCGTGGACCACCAGCAGCGACGTGGAGTTGCTTGGGATATCATCGATGAAGCGATTGTCGCTTACGATCAATGGATGCTGGATGATGACTACCAACCTGGAAAGGTTATGGCAAATATCATCAGCCAAATGCGCGAGCGGAGGAACCTGTATACGGTACAGGCTGCCGACGCCAAGGCAGAGCCGGTCGGCTGGCGCTACGGACGGAAGGATTGGAATCGCAAAATCTGGCGGGTGGTCACGGAAACTCCGACCTTCGAAACTCCCGATGATTGGATCGTAGAACCCCTATTCGCCGCCCCTCCCGCCGTGGACAGAGCGGCGGTGATCGAGGCCTTGGAGAAATGTCGCACCTCTTATTGCGGATACGCGATCACCAATCCGGATCAATATCCCGAAGTGTTGGCAAGCTTCTGGAAGGAACTTCAGCGCATCGACGGAATTGCTCGCGCCGCCCTCGCCGATGCCAAGGGGGATGGGAAGTGATCATCAAGCCACCTCGATGTGATTGGCTGAAAGTACCGTACAAGGATAAGCGCGTCGGATATTCGTGGCGTTGCAGATCATGCGGCTATCGCGGGCGAGGAAAGATCCAATGAGGGACTCTAGAGTTAGGGCAGAAACGGCCGAAGCCGAGATCCGACGCATTGCGAAGGAAGCCATGGATGCCGTTTCATCCATGGCCGCTCGATCAATAGTCGTGGAAGCTGCACTCAGGGTGATTATGAAACATGGTCTTCTGGATGAATTTTCGCATGAGATTAACCACCCATCCGCCGACCCGACGCCATCGGCCCCCACGCCAGAGCGGCCAGAGCAAGAGCCGTAACAGCGTGTATCCATACCCATCGGCGGCGGTGATCAAGATCGGTTTGCAATCCGAAAGATTTTGCTGAGCTTTTCATGTTAACGAAAGGTCAATTTCATGGGCTCACTTCCTCAATCGTTATCCGATACGTCTTGTCAGGCTGCAGCTCACCCAACGCCTTGGCAATCTCACCATGGAAATGCCCTTGCTCGGCCTCGAATTTTATCAGCACCCAACGTGTATGAAGGTTCTTTGAGATCGACGCAGCGCATTTGGCCAGGAACTGCATCACTTTGGCACTGCAGTAACGGGGACCATTATCCGCTGTCGCAGGCTCTCAAGTTCGGCCCGCAGCGCTTTGACATCCTCCAGGATCGTCGGAGTGTTTCGCCGATCGATTTCCTCGTTATGGCGATCAAGGCGTTCCCAGCGCGCTTGCAGGTCCGCTATTTGCGCAGCTTGCCCGGCCCTCTGTTTGTGCACCTCATCCAATGCATCCGCCTGGCGCCCGATTCGCTGAATATCTGCCCGCAACCAAGCAAGCTCGGTGACGATGGTTTTTTTGTACTCGTCATTGGTTTGGATCGAGGTGTATAGCAACGCTAATTGCTTGCCGTCGCTCTCCCGGCCGACCTCCAGCTTCTCGATACGCTGTGCCTGCGGGATAATGACGACCGAATAAAGACTGCCCATTGTGACGACGATGGCGCTGAGAGCTCCAATCATCGTTCGAATCCAATCTCCATTAGCTCCGGTAGTCGGCATTCCTCACGCGTCCCGCCTCGCTTTTCGGAATAATGAAGACATCACCAATGGCCTGAACGCAATTCTACGACCTCCGAGAACATGGACCGGCGTCCTGCTATCAGGCGGACGCCTCCGCCGTTGCTTGAGCGCGATCGCGTTCCAGACGAAATTCAGCGCGCCGAAGATCATCGCCGCCATCATGGATTCGATCGAGAAGCACGCGGCTGATATCAGCAATACCGAAGATGTTGCAAGCAACCCGGCGCGGCGAATATCTTGCAAGAACACTGGCGCCGATTTGCAGGCAGCATCCTGATCAGTTTGCCATGCCACGATGCCACACAGGATTGCGCCGACAACCTCGAATGCACGAAAAGCGTACATCAGCCGATAGTCGACCGTGAATGTCACTACATTGGGATCAATCATTTTTAAGCCTCTTGCTGACCCCCGCAAACCAACGGTTAACTAAATGAATCGCTCCCTGGCATAGGAATATGCCGACAACCCCGGTAAACCAAATCGTAGCGGCGTAATGGGTTCCAAAATATATACTGATTGCTGGACCTACCCCGATCGCCGCCATTCCTCCGACCGTCACATGCCGGAACAGTTCCAAAAGCGAAATTCTCCGCATCGAAATGGCACCAGCAAAACCTCCGCTCATTCCAAGGATAAAATCCCTAACAGTTTGCGACGACCAGAAATCGTCGGACATTTTCAGCCCCCAGGCCGCTTCTCCGAAGCAATATGAGCAAGGAAAATAGGATCGTCACGCGTAATCACTCGAACATCGGGACGCGAAAGCACCATCTGCTGAAGCATGAGCGGGCTGACTTTATGGGCAGGAATCGGCAACGGATTCGGGAAATATCCAACCCACCGGAGATCGTCCTGCATCGTCGCCGAACAGAACACCTTGTGCTGAGTATGAAGGTCAAAATGCTCAACGAAATCCAGCAGCCCGAAATAATCGTATTTCTCGCCTAGAACATTGGGCGAGCGCAGATAGTGCTCAAATCTCGCGGTCATGTCGTCATCGGCTGGCAGCGCGATGAGTTGTTCGAATTTGAACTCTCCACCGTCGTAGTCTAGGCGGCGCTCCTGCACGCCGCCCTCAGCAAAGGCGCCGATGATCGTACCGCCGCGCATGATTGCCTCAGCATGCGCGACCTGGCCACCGGTAACGGCAATGATGGCTCTGGAGATGCCATCATCATGGCAGACGAAGCGAAGGACAATCATTTTTTCACCTGTGGCTGAACATTGCCTTCTTTCGAATATTTCAGGCTTGGTTTAATGGAAATGTAGAATTCAACACCTCCCATTGTCACCCACAGATCGGCACAGCCATCACCTGATCCACTATCAATCGAGGTTCCTTCGTCGCAAATGTCCGACAGAAATTCACGAATCTCTGTAGCCAAAGTAAATGGCTTCGTGTCCCAATCTCTGGGAAGCAGATTGGCTACCGTGCTGTGTCGCTTATCACTATCATTCATGGCTCAGAACCCGAACGCTGCGCCGCCGCTGAGCACGCCAATGCGCAGCAGGAAGGTGTTGGTATCAACCACAATGGCAGCGCATTTGTTTTTCAGATCGGCGAGAGGCCCGACGCCGGCCTTGAACATGTCCACGCCCCTCACCGCATCTCTCGCCTTCTGCAGCGCCAGGAAGGCCCCCAGCTTCGTCGGCAGTGGGTTCTGCGCATTCTGCACCGCAGGCAGCATTGCAGTCCAGCAATCTATTGCTGGTTGGTCGCTATTCGCAGTCGCATCATCCAAGGCCGCTTGGATGTCGCTCACAACGAACGTCTTCAGCACAGACATTGGATCACGAGTAGCCGGTGCCGATGGCGTGGTCGACTTTGTCATCGTAGCGGAAACCTTTGCTCCCTGCGCCATAGCCGAATCAAGTCCCGCAAGAAACAGAACGGAGATCAGAAATGCGATAGTCCTGAGAATGAATTTCATATCCTATTTCCTTATGCCGCAGCGGCGGTTTTGGTGACGGCTTCTTGAGCCTGAAGGGTTGGAGCAATCTTATTTACAGTAGGATCAACTGCAATCGCAGCTAGTGTTTGATTTGCCTGAGCATTGACGGTGATCCGCTCAACACCAGGCATCGCCAGAACGCTCTTGACCTGAGAGCTCTGACCACCGACTACCATGCCGATGACCCCGAGCGCGCCATTGGCGAGGGTCGCGACTGCAATGATGTACGGTACAGCAGTCGTACCAAAAAGAACCGTCAACTGAGGAGTAGCCCCCATGAACAAACTATTGAGGCCAACCAAAAGACCAATCCATTGAACCAATGTCAAATTCTTAATGGTTTCCACTTCCTGTGCTCCCTGCGGTTGGTGCGGCCAACGCCGCGGTCAAAATCTTGGTGACAAAACTCTCAATCTCGGCATCGCTCACCATGTGCCGATACATGAACGGGATCTGCGATTTTGCGCTCTCGCAGCCTGCTTTGATCTGATCTGCCGTTGGTTTCATGTCATTCTCCTGTTAGTGGCCGTGCCCCGAATATGGACTGGCACCTTTCGTAGCGGTAGGCTGTGCCGGGACGCTGGCAGCTCGGCTAAAATCAACGCAATACGGCCCTTGAGCATCTTGTATCAGATTCGGATGATCTGGCGGGCATATCGGCATTGATGCTGGATTCGCGCAATCCGCGCCATCGCGCATGGCATCATATCGGCCCGGTCCATCGCAGCGCGGATCAGCATAGACCCGATCGCCAGCAAAGGCTGAGGTGGTGAGAAGCAGAAATGCAGCAATCCTGATCATTGTCCCTCCGGGAAATAGGTTTCAATCAATGCCCGAGCCTTGGAATAGGCGGTGTGTCGATGATCCAAGCCGCTCGTAAACTCAGCAATGGCCATCTCGTGAGATTGCTCTCTCATGTTGCTGACCAAGCGCTCGTAAATTAACTTGATCCCGTCGCAAAAAGCGGCATCGATAGCAGCCAAGGCTAGCTGGCGTTTCATGCGCTGGCTGCCCCAGAATCAAACATGGAAAGCGATAACTTTTCGCAGCGATCATTGCGGCCAAACCAATCCGATGCAAATTTGTGCTGGCTTGGGTCATGATTGATGATGGCCTGATAGAAGGCACGCTCGTCATCATGGAATGCAACGATAGTATTTCGGATCAGATTATCATCAACTGCATTGCGTACCGCTTGCGAGGTGAATACTCCCCATATGCCATCTACGGTCAGCCCAAGGCACCTTTGCAAGAGTTTAGTACCTCGTCCTGGTCCGCCGTTGACGTTGATGTTGAATACACTCAGATTGAGGCCAGCAGGCAACTCTGGACAATGCGGTTGCCAATAGCTTTGCCAATAGATCGTTCGGTATTCGTCGGCTGAGATCAGTCGAACACTCTGGAGTGTCAAGCCTAGCGAATGCCGGAAAATATTGTACTCGGACTGAATGATGCCGAAATTCGTAGCGCCTCCATGGTCTCCCGGAGTGTTGGAGTAGCCGCCCTCCTCCTTGAGGATGAATGGCATACATGCTTCGAATTTTGGATCAGATCCCAAAGGATACGGAATGAAAGTCATATTGATCTACCTCGTAATTGTCTGGTTATTGGTTCCCTACCCGTTTGGCTTTATCCTGTTCATCATTGGCGCCTGCTGGCACAGGTCCTTGCAGACGCGCAGGCAGATTGAGCGAGAACGGAGCTTCCTTTCTAACAGCCCTTGATGCCATCGGACGTGATCCCATCGGCTTACTCACCGCCGCAGTCCTATCGATATTGTCCAAAGAATCATTAAGCTTGCGCATATCCTTGATGCCCGAGACTTTTTGTCCAGCTTTGTCAAGTAGCTTTCCTACAGCATATCCGGTTAATCCGCCATCTCCATGAATGAGGCCTAGTGCGGCCCCGACCATGCCGGCGTATTTACGAGCCGCGGCAAACGAAGCTACCGCCGTATCTGACCTCGTTGCCGCGCGAGGCGGAATGATGGTCAGTTTGATCGCGTCCGCATATCTCTGCATCAAGGCAAGCTCTTTTGGAGAATAAAGCTGTCCGGCAATGGTCTTTCCCGTCCCATTCAGAAATTCATTGATGGCCTGCATTTTCTTTTGCGCGCCTGGCTGGTCTTTGCCCTCTGCGGCTTGGGTAAGCTTCTGCCATACCCCTTGCCTTACCGCTGACATGGCCTCGCTATCCGGTCCAACGATCCTCTCAATGGCCTGCAACGCTCGTGTGACATGCCCTGGATTTCCAGCGCCGATTACCTTGAATACGCCATTGGTTATTTCTTCTGACGTGGCTGTACCTTCAACCATTTTCTGAAATACAGCCTTCGGAGCACCGCCTAATTCAGCACCTCCGAACGTATCTTGGTAGGCCTGGCGGGCTCGTTCGGCGCCTTGAACGGCCGGCAACTGCTCAATGTTACGGTCAAGATCACGGATAGCCTGAGCATGGGCACGCATTGCATTCCGTTCCTGAGGTGTAAACATACGCTGCCCCAAAGACGATCCGGTGAAATCGTTAATGCTCTGGGCTGATTTGGCCGGGTCAATCTCGCCCGACGCTTTTCGCACTTGTGACGCCTTCTGCCACATGGCTTGCCGCAGCGCGCTCCAACTGTCCGAATCAGGTCCTAGAACATGCTCAAGTCGATCGGCAATACGAACCGGCAAACCGGAGTTACCGATCTTTCCCGAGCCAATGATCATATTGGCGGTTTCTTCCGGTGTCGCATTGCGATCCACAATACGACGCATGGCCGTTCCAACGTCATCACCTGATCCTTGAGGCGTAAATGTCCGCTGATACCGAGAATACGAAGCACGAGCCTCCTGAAGCGCAGCCAAAGCACGAGGATCCCCCGAGAACAGGTTTTCTGTGATGGCCCGTTCAATCTGGCTGTCGAAGTTATTCATTACGCTCCTGGTAGCCCGGATATCCGCTGCATTTCCGCTGCTACGTGCCGCCTGATAATAGGCCACCAGTTGCTTGCGCATCTGGTCAACCCCCTGAAGGCTGACTGACGTGATTTCCTCAGGATTGGGCTCGGCGTGCGGGCTTGCTCGGTTCTGAATGCGCGGTTGCGACATCGTATCAAGCGCTTGGATAGCTCTCGATGCTGATGGAGTAAGGTGATCGTCAATGACCACCGGATTAGAGCCATAGGTCAGTTCGTTGCGGATACGATCTCCCATTCCCCGAACTGCGCTGACATCGAATTGACCGGGGAGTTGTCCAAATTCATTGTAGCGTGCCTGAAACTCAGCGCGGTTTTCCGCCGCAGCTTGCCGGATATTCGACCCTACGACTTCGCCAGCCTCACGAGGATTTTCAACGGGTAACGATCTCCCCTGTATCGATTCATTCAGAGCTCGACCCTGATCTGACACGATACCACGCTGAGCTTCCGATTCTGATTGCGCAGTACGTTCGGCCTGTGCCTGAGCCTCACGAAGCCGCGCAGCACGGTCAAATATCTCTGAACTCAGATTTGAAGCTGCATCAGAAGGCGTATCAACTACCGGATTAGCTCTTGCCGTCTGCTGCCCTACGGCTTGCCCACCAGCGTTGATATCTTCATGCTGTTTGTTGAAGAATGCTGCGGCGCGCTGCTGTTGTTCCGGACCATAAGCACCACGGGAAGCCATGTCCTCGTATCGGATCGCATCAAGATCCTGTGCCGACTGTCCCTTGGAAAGATTGATGCCGAATTCTTCGGCGGCAGCCTTGTTGCCGCTGACAATCGGAGAGACGATCTTCTCAGCCTCTCGTAATGGCGCAGCCAACAGACCGCCAGTTCCTCCCGGAGCCCCCGGAGTAAATACAGAAGCAACTTTGCCCGCAGCTTGCCCAAGCCCCTCTGTATTCATGCTCGCAGGAACATCGGTATCGCTTACCGAAGATGGTCCAGGTCCAAATGTTTGCGCTTCGGATTGTTTTTCTGCGTCTATCAACTCTTTCGGACCTGTCACAGCCTGTTTTACCAGCCAAAGCGGGCCTCCAGGCGTCGCCTTTTCCCACATATTGGATAGGCGATCCGACCACGTTTTTGGCGCAACCGGAGTTGCCGGCACAGCCGGATCAAAGTCAGGGCCTTTTGCTATCGGCGTAGCTGGCTCTGAAGGATCGAAATCAGGCATGCCGCCGCTAGCCATATTTGCTTTGCCACCAGTCGCGCGCTTGATCTTTTTGTGTTCAGGCTTTCGCAGCCCAGCCATAGGATCGTAAGCGATCAACCGCTTGAACCGCTCCGCTGCCGTGCTCTGTGGATGATGCTTCATCACTGCCCTGGCAAAAGTTGACCGTCTGCGCCAAAATACCACATCTTACCGGTCCGGTCTGGTCTTTGCGATACAGCGCCTGGAGGTGGAGCGTGCGGTGATTGGGCTGAAGTTGATCCGGGTTGCTGTATAGGGATGCCGCTTGGATAAACCATCTTGCTTATCGATGGATCGATCTGGCCTCCTGTACCATGTGCAAGGGCGTCACGCGTTGCCGGCGCAAGATATTTCTGATCAAAATTGTTTAGCCCTGTCCCAGCCTGATAGCGTTGGCGCTGTCCATCCAACTGCCCACCGAGCAGCGTCGTGAATGTCTGGATAACGCCTTTCAACTGTGCAGGCGTCTGCTGAGACAAAATCAGATGCTTGATCGCTTCACGGTCGGCCTGGCTATTGACGCCACCGACGACTGCTTTGACCACTTCGTCGCCTACGATCTCTTTCGCTGCTTCGAAATTGGTAACCGCAGGCTTGCCCGTCCAAGCCGATATCGTGTTGGCAATCTTGTTTCCAATCGGAATAGGTCCATTCTTCAACTCATCACCGAGTTGAGCGAGAGTGCCAAGATGCGCCACTGAAACGTTGAGCGAATTGACGGCCTGACTAGCTGGACCGCGCGAGAAATTCTGAATAACGCCGCTCTTTTCCGCGAAGTGGGTTTGATCATATGTCGGATCATATTGCTTCACGTCACGGTAAAGCCGATCACGCTGGCCTTTCTGCAGACTAGCCTCGCGATTCGGATCAATCTCGTAATCCGCCACGCCTCGCACGATATCCGCATACCCAGGAGGCCGGTTGTCCTGAAGATATCTGTAATATCCCTCATCACGCGCCTCTGGGCTCGCCTGCGGTGCCTTGCGTCGCTCCTCAATTGGAGGTGCCGTGCTCACAAACTTCGCTTTGTTGGCAACGTCTGATCCTGGCACCTGAACATCTTTCAGCTTCCCAGTGTTCGGATCAAATGTCTTATAGGTTACCTCTCCGGTATTCGGATCAACATCATGGACAAGCTGAGGCTTGTATTCCTTCTCCTCAACTGCCTTGTTGTGCCGCGCAGTTTCCGTCTGCGTATCCGTCTTGAGCTTCATTTCCTCCGCATGTTGCTGAGCCTCACGGGATAGTTTCGCGGCTTCCTCAGCCACCTTTCGATCGCGCTCCTCACCGGCACCGTAGGCAGACATGCCGGCTAGACCACCCTCGCCGATCGCATTTCCAAGATTGGGCGATCGAGACGCCAGCATGCCGAGCCCTGCGGCCAGCAAACCAGATCGGGCGTTATGGGACATGTTGAACAGTCCCAGACCGCCGCCATTATCAGGCGCTGGCTGGCTCGTTGGCTGCCAAGTCGCTCCCATCGGATTGGTGGTCGGTGCCGCAGATCCAACACCCGGCGCAAATGACATGGCCGCACTATCAACCCCGCCAACGCCCGCAGGAGACCCGCTGGGCTTGCCCGTGATCTCCGGCGGCAAAGGCTCGTCATCATCATTAGGCGCAGCAGGAGCCACCCCAGAGCTCGGCAAAGGGTTTCCTGCGCGCCAGTCATCCACCGCGGCCTTGTCCGGCATCCTATACGGCTGATCCGGGTTCCATACCGGCGCCGCAGCAACACCTTGATTTGGCGTTTCCGCAACCGGAGTTTGAACGCCTTGACCCTTACGCAGCATATCATACGCAATTGCCCTGTTAGCATCACCAAATGGATCGTCAGGTGCGCCGCCATCGGCATATCCAGCCACACCACCGCGGGCGAACCCTTCGCCGTAATCCGCAGCGCTCAACCCTGGCAATGGGCTTGAACTGGAGCCACCATATGCATCCGTGAAGACATTACCGCCGCCATATGACGGGCCACTGAGCAACCCGTTGGAATCCTTATTATTGGCCGCAATGATCTTGGAATAATCAAACGTCGGAGCCGTATTGCTCGGCGCACCTGGAGCACTGCCAGCATGGGGCGCGGCATTCCCAAGACTGATCTGGGGTATCCATGACGGCGCATTGCCCCAAGGTGACTTGGCGACACCACCGCCGTCAAAATGCTGGACAGCATCGCCAAGGCTGACACGACCACCACGAGCCAAGAACGAAGCCGCCGCCAAGCCAAGCCCAGCATATTGGGAAAACTGATTCGGAGCTGGCGCGGTCGTTTGACCGGTCGAACTGGAGCCCAAGCCAGGTCCAACACCGGTATCCAGTCCAGCCAGCCATTGCGTCTGCTGGTACGGATAGGCCTGCTGTTGGTTGTATTGCGCCTGATTCGCGGCATCGATCTGCTGCTGGGTCTGCTGCTGTACAGTCCCGGCCCCGAGTTGAGCTCCAGCCCCAGTCAAAGCCGCGTTCTGACCCGCAAGGCCGAAGTTGGCGATCGATCCCGCCGCAGCCAATGGGTTCTGCTGGAATTGCTGCCCTGCCGCCGCCAATCCCTGCTGATACGAATTGCTGTAGAGCCCCGCGATCACCGGAGCCTGAGCAAGCGATTCCTGCCCAGCAAGATTGGCCTGTGCCACCCCGACGCGATTGCCACCCAAGGCACCTTGGGAAATGGCATTCCCTGTCAATTGCTGCTGCTGCTGTGCGTTCTGATTGTTGAATTGCGCCTGCGTCGCATCAATGACGTTCTGTGTATATGGATTTTGGTACTGCTGGATCTGCGCCGCAGTCAGCGGATTAGCAGCCCCTGCCGCCAATCCAAGCGCCTGATTAATCGCCGGTTGAGCCTGACCAGAAGCCGCGTTGATGCCCGATATTCCGGCCTGCTGTTGGGAATTGATCGGAGCGGTTAACTCGCCCGTATAGGCCTGATAGGGAGTAGCTGCGACGCCTTGAACGCGGTTTAGGAGGTTCTGATAGGCGGATGTCGCCTGCGGAGCGGCTGAGGTGCTGCTTGAGCTAGTACTGGTGTTCGACCCCTTTCCACACATTTAAGCCCCCGAAGAATGGAAATCACCGTGCAATTCCTTTGCTTTGGCGAGATAGGCTAAATGGGCAGAATATGGATCGTCAAAGAAACCAGCATGATGCCTCTTACCGTGTTTTACCACGAGGGCAGCAAATTTACCTTTCTGTTTGCTGAAGTGTACTCCCTTGTATCCAGAGGTATTGTCTTGACGAACCCCGCAATTCGCATGATTTTGCGAGTGAGAAGCTTCCCTCAGATTGGCTAGTCGATTGTCGTCCCTAACTCGATTAATGTGGTCAATTTCATCCTTTGGCCACATGCCATGGGTCATCAACCAAGCTAGGCGATGAGCAAAATAGTAATGGCCGTCAATCCTAATCCGCCAATGTCCGCGGCAGGCATACCCGCCAGCAATCTTCCCGATTGGAGATCGGTCACTGAGTTTGACCTTCCATCGGAAAATGCCGGTCTTTGGATCATAAGAGAGAACTTCGCTTACACGGTCAAAATCTAGTCCGTACTTGACGTCTCTATTCCCACACATAAGGAACCGTCCTTATAGCAGGTAGGGAAATGCTATCCCCGGTGCCGTGCTGATGATTTGGCCAAATATGCCTGATGGCGCTCTCTCTTTTGTCGTTTATCATCTTGAATATCTTTTGGAAAGGGTGTTTTCCAGAAGTCTTCATTCGTTAAGTCGTTACCGTTGATCCATTTCGGGTTAACCACGAAATACGCGCCGGCTGGATACCCGAGGATCTTGCGGTAAAGCCGGACCTTTCCAGCCATCCGGTTATTCGTGATGATTCCTATGACCAGCGGCACTCCGATATCATCTGAGCATTTCTTGGCGAAATTCACCAACGCTTCGGCATGGGGCATATCCGGCCCGTTGAACTTTCGCCGAAACGGTCTGCGTACATAGGAAAAAAGCTCCTCAAGATGCGTCTCCTCGCTTGACCAAAAGCTTGTCATCACAATCATGATGATGGCCTCAAGCGAGCCGGGCTGACCGATCAAGCCGATGATCCCACCCTCCCGGTTGAAGGCGCGATTGAGCATCGCTTTCACCTTCGGCTCGGACATCGATACCAAGCCATTCTCGGCATGGATCTCCCGGCACATCTCCATGATTTCAGCCTCCTCGGATTTTGAGGCAAGGCGGACGATCGGCGCAGGAACCGTGGTAAGCATTAATTAACGTCCTTGGCGTCAGGTTTGCTCGTTTGCTGCGCAATGATCTTCGCCAACGAATCATGAAGCTGTTGAGCGCATAGAAGGTCCATGCGGAGGTTGGCCGTAATTATTTCGGATAGTTCAATCTTGCTATCAATCTTGCCAACAATTGCGGGCAAGAATTGAGCCGTACTGAACGCAAAATTGCAAATCCCATTACAAAAACCTGAAACTGCAACAGTGTTCACAAATACGACGGGTACATCTGCCATGGGTTAATCCTGTGCTGGGCCTTCGAGGCCGGATAAGGTGTGAATCAGTTTCTGTCGTTCGTGGGTTTGCCATGCATCAAGCATCTTATGTCCTTGATCAAGATCACCGTAGCGATCTTTAATATCTTCCGGGAGGGCCACGAATTCACCGTCTGCCGCCAGAATCGGCACCTTGCCGCCAGCAGCACGTTTTGCTGGGTCATCCTGTTCATGCGCTGCGGCGCTCTTGGGAAACATCCTGCTTAGTATCGCCATTCCCGCATGCGTATTGCCTTCGCCGAGGCCGCTAACGTGATCGGCCGTGAACACGTATGAGCCATCTTTCACATGCATTGGCCGCTTATCGGCACGACCTCCAGTATCGCCTATGATCGGTCCAGCATGTACTTTGCCGCCATGCTTGCGCTTACGAGCCTTTCGGGCGGTTTCCATTGCCACAGCTATGGCTTGGCGATCGGCATCCTTCTTTCCAAACTTGGCCTCTGTATGGGCGTAGCTTGGCCCTTTGTGAAACTCGCTGATATTGCGCGAGATGGCAGGCTTACTGGCTGATTTTTCAAGGGGCATAGACTGGTATCTTTCCAACTGTCCCGTCAGGCAATACCACAGAAACATAGGTCGCGGGAGTAGCTGGAAGGGCGCTAGCACCGCCAGCATTAGCAGAGGTCGTCTTGCCGCCGAACTGAATGAACGCCTTCTGAAGTGCCTGGATTATCAAACCGAGATATCGTACACCGCTCTGCTGAGTAGTGTTAAGATCCTTGAGGCCCTGCGAGGCGGCGCTACCGCCTATGTCTTCATCTGCCATTATCGCCGTCCATCCTCTCGCCAACGATAGCGAACATAGCCCAGCCGAGAGAAACTACCAAGATCAGATCCGCTCACGGTAATGCTCATCAAGCCGCCACGGAATCTCGTGGTGATAAATTCCGTTGCTTGGGTAACCGTGTATGGTCCGTAAACGGTGGGAGGATCACCCGAGTAGTTTGTCACATTGAACGACATCTGAATACTCGCTGTCTGAGGTCCGCCGCTCGTTCCCCATTTGAAATCGGGCTGAACACGGTCAACGAATGCATAACTCTCGCCTTCTGCAATGCGGAAATAACCTGTCGTGTAAGACCACACCAACGGCTGCCCCGCTGCATCTGGGCTAGTTTCGTGCTGGTAAATAATCCCGGTAGAAATAGCTCCGATCGGAGGTCCCAACACCGTCTGATCAATCCATGCTGATCGCGGCAGCAATCCGTAATCCCAAGGCGCACCTGGTTCGGTGATGTTCATCTTGACATACAAATCGTTCTCGCCGCTTACGCTGGCATTCGATGGGAACGCCCAACCAACCTCGTTGAACGGCGTATTTGGCATCGCTCGAACGTTGTGGATGAACGCGGTGTTGAGGTTCTGAAACACGAAATCCCAAACATTGCACGGAATAACCTGAACCCCACTTCCGGTATAGGAATAGAAGTTCGATTTGCCCATCCAATAGACGCCACTGCGGAGCTGCTGAGCGGCATGGCTTGACGCTAAACCAGCACCCGCCCCGATCTTGTTGAAGCCATACGTATTGGGATATCCGATGTAGTTCATCGCCCATAGATCAAGGTCTGTCCAGATCAGGTTTTGATTGGAGACAGCCATTCCACCGACGCACATGGATCCGATTGGAATGCGGAAGTTGCCAGCCTGCGTCGTCGTGAGGGCTTGCCACTGGAAGAAGTTGCCTACATCGCACCATGCCACCAGCATGGGATCTTGCTGAAGGCCCAGCCCTCCATTGATCGTTTCATCGATCGTTGAGCCAAACGCGATCAGGATTTGTTGCGAGGTCGAGACGAAGGCGCCGCGATTGAATATCGGTCCTGTTGCTACCAACGACGCATTCGTGAATCCGCCAGATGGATCCCAATAGTAAATCCCGCCATTCTCTGGGCACGCCAGAGCGATCTGTCCCCAATTATCCGAGGTGTAATCCGTCGCAGTGATTTCAGAACCGATCTGATTCGGAGGAACGACGCCTGTTCCGTATCCACCGAGGCCATAGCCACCGAGGCCATAGCCGACGCCAACAGGAGGCGGCCCCAAGGCAATGTAATACGTTACGTTCGCGTTACCTGTTCCCTGTGGAAATGATCCGCTTGACGAGGCTGTGGTCGAAACAGTGATCGTGAAATTATTCGCATCAATCACACTGTTGACCGTATAGGCACCCTGAATCGTAACCCCTCGATTGGTAGTCCCCAATCTGAATACGACCGTAGCACCAACTGACAATCCATGGCTCGGAAGCTGCACAGAGACAATCGTGCTGGCGTTCGTGGTGGTGAATATCGAAACAGCGCCACCGGTTGAGGTAGCAGTAGCATTCTTTGGCGCATTAATCGTGTAGGAATGCGTCCCGACAATCGAGGTTATCTGATAAATGCCGGACAGTATGATTCCGCCGATCGAAACCATTGTGTTGAACAAAACGGCATCATTCACCGTCACGTTCGATATGTTCGGGTCAACTACTATGACATTCCGAGTGTTGATGACAGTCGAAAAGTTCTCAACGAAATCTGAAACCAGTGTCTGGGGTGTGATGTCCTGAAGATTGCTTCCGGTTATGACATCCAGGCTAGTCGTGGTTCCGACCAGCAAATGATTCGTGGCATTCAGATCAGCCCATGCGTGTAGATCGCGTGGCACACCCGAAAGCGCCGATGCAAAGAACTGAGTCCAGCCGCCGAGCTTCTGGGCGAGCCCATCGCGAAATCGGATCAATTGAGATTGCGAATAACCCGCCTCGAGCAGAGTTGGCGTTTTTTCTGTATTAATTCCGGGCCTGAGCGTTACTGAGCCAAAAGCCAAGATACCTACCCCGCATTCGCATATTGGCCATACTTTTCTATAGCCGCAGCAATATAAGCCGAATGGGCTTCTTTAGGCGAGCTAAATAGACCCAAGTGGCGCTGAGCTAACCGTGCCTGCCATCGCTTTGATGGTTTATGAAAACGCACACCTTTGTAACCCGAAGAACAATCTCCTCGTACACATCTATTAGCATTATTTTGAGAAAATGTTGCCAGTCTCAAATTGGCAATCGCATTGTTTCTCCTATTCATGTCACGGTGATCAATCTGATCCGGCCATACACCATGGACATAAAACCAGGCAAGACGATGGGCCATATACATTCGATAGTCTATAACGATAGAAAGATACCCATTGCTATCGGTTCCAGCCAAACTGCCGATCTTCCATTTAACGAATTTATTGACACCTGACCCCCACCGGAGAATCCCGGTCTCTGGATCATAATCCAGGACCGATCTCAATCTTTCCAGCGTAACGTCTGGGGCCGTTAGTTTTGTCTTTGCTGCCACTTCGTCACCCGGCTCTGATCATGGTGATTCCTGATATCGCAGTCGGTCCCATGTTGGTAAATGCCGACTGCGCACCTCCATTCAATGTCACGCTGGCGGTAATTCCGGTTGGCTTGGTATCGGTCTGCGGGCTTATAAGTGCCGCTGGACCTGCGGCGCTGGGAGATGAAGGACCGCTGCCGACACTCGTGCTACCAACGGTGAAACTGCCTCCACCATTGAGATCATGAAAATGACCAAAATCTGTAATTGCCACAGGAAATGCACCTGTAGGCAAATGAGCCTGTATCAATGCTATATTCTGCTGTCCCCCAGAGGAGAAAATTGCATCTCCATTGATACCGGATCCTGCGGCCGTAATTCGTCCCGTTCCTCCGTTAAGA
>Ga0210400_10000301_pt1 | contig 58295 bp, 75 predicted proteins | sample IncBWH26MmetaG_FD_155456 | JGI IMG/M metagenome (GOLD analysis project Ga0210400, IMG submission 155456) | Forest soil microbial communities from Barre Woods Harvard Forest LTER site, Petersham, Massachusetts, United States - Inc-BW-H-26-M | ecosystem: Environmental > Terrestrial > Soil >...
TGGACTGCCTCCTTCGCGGCCGGGCGATCAAACACGGCTGGGGGCGAACTCTCATACTGGATACCGATCAATGTCCCGGCATACGCTGCCTGGTCGCGAGTGGTAGCGACAACCAGAGCTACGGGTTGGTCCGCATAGAGAATTTGGTCGTCCTGCAGAGGGAGGTAGGACTGCCCTTGCGGATGCAGGTGGCTCCACGGTTTGGGCGTTGGGTTCATCTTGGGCAAGTTGCGATGAGTGAACACCGCCAGCACCCCTGGAGCCTTTTCCGCCGCCCTGGTATCGATCGAGATCGTCCGGCCGTTGGCAATCGTACTCTGCACGATTACGCCATGCACTACTTCGGCGATTGGGAGATCTGCCGTATAGCGCGCGGCGCCAGTGGTTTTCAGGCGGCCCTCGAGTCGGGAGATGGGTTGTCCAATCGCGTTCACAGGCGTGCTCCTGCAGTTTCAAGCGCGCGAAGTGCGACTCGCTGCGCAAGCTCGACTTTGAAGACATTATGTTCGAGCGGCCTGGCCTCGGTGAACGAAGCCGCTATCGCCGCCTTGAGCGCATCGGTGTCGTCAAGCGATACCCCACGCAATGCGGTTTCGGCGGCCGTGAGACGCCAGGGTTTGTGCGCCACGCCGCCCATCGCTATGCGCGCGGAACCTATCCGTCCACCATCCGCCGTTATCGCCACCGCAGCGGAAACCAGCGCGAACTCGTACGACTGGCGGTCGCGAAGCTTGAAGTAATGCGACGCGCGTCCTTCGGTCCGTGCGGGTACCTCTATCGAAATGATGAGATCGCCTCGATCCAGCACGATGTCGCGCTCCGGCGTGTCGCCGGGAAGGCAGTGGAACTTGGCAAAAGGAATCGATCGCTGTCCGCCGGGACTGCGCACCAAAACGTTGGCGTCCAGAGCGGCCAGCGCCACCGCCAGGTCGGAAGGATGAGTCGCGACGCAGTCGTCGGACCATCCGAAGATGGCATGATTGCGATTGAGCCCAAAACGCGCCGAGCAGCCCGAGCCCGGGCGTCGCTTGTTGCAGGGGAGATCATCCTCGTCCCGGAAGTACGCACAGCGAGTTCGTTGCATGATGTTCCCGCCGATGGTGGCCATATTTCGCAGCTGGCCCGAAGCGGCGAACAGGAGACTCTCGGCGATAACCGGGAAGCGGGACCTTACCTCAAAATGAGCGGCAACATCGCTCATGCGGGCCAAGGCGCCGATGCGCAGCCCGCCGCCGGACGGCGCATCGATGTAAGACATATCGGGCAACCGATTCAGGTCGAGGAGACGCTCGGGAAAGATTGCTCGATCCTTCATCAGACCGATCAGGTCCGTACCGCCCGCGATAAAGGCAACATGGACGTCCTGCGCATGAGCTGCGATCGCTGCCGAAATGTCAGCCGGCCTCGATAGCGTGAATTGATGCATGGTTAACGCCTCCCTACCACTTCAGCGATGGCGGAGACGATGTTCGGGTAACAGGAGCAGCGGCATAGGTTCCCGCTCATGCGCTCGCGAATCTCAGCTTTGGAAAGATCTGCGATGGTGAATGGTTCCGTGACATCTACTGTTGCGGCGCTCGGCCAGCCCGCCTTTGCCTCTTCGATCATTGCGGCGGCGGACATGATTTGCCCCGATGTACAAAATCCGCACTGAAACCCGTCATGCTCAATGAACATCTCCTGAAGAGTGTGCAGGGCGTCATCGGTTTCCAGCCCTTCAATTGTGGTAATTCGATGACCGTCGTGCATCGCCGCGAGGGTCATGCACGACAGAATTCGCCGACCTTCGACATGGACAGTGCACGCTCCGCATTCGCCGCGGTCACAAGACTTCTTGGGACCAGTCAAGCCCAAGTCATTACGCAATGCATCGAGGAGCGTGGTGCGTGGCTCGACTCTTAGGGTTCGCAGCGAGCTGTTAACCGTCATACTCACGTCCGTGCGCACGTCACTTTGTGCTTGCGCTGGATGTGTCGTCTTTAATGCGGTTCTTGCGCTCACGATGTTTTTCCTTTTTATTGGAGCTCCATGTTGTAGTTAAGACTGGGCGAGGTTAGAACAGACTTGCTCGCGTCCTCACTCAACCTGGCGGCGAGCACCGCGCCGGCTGAGCCTCCCCCCACTACAATGCAATCGAAACCTCAAGAATTTGCTCATTGTCTTAGTCGCTCCGTTTCCAGCCCGACTTCTCAAGGGAGTTTAGGTCTGCGACCGGCCGACGCCGTTCTGGAGAGTTCTATACTTTGAGGTTTGGCCAGTTCTCTTTCCGCATCAATCCAGTCTTCAAGAGCATTGCCATCCCCGCATCCACGTTCCTCAAAGAGTTGGTAAGCCCGTTTCTCGATTTCTTCTCTGGTTGCTTTTTGTTGTAGGTCTGACATTTTGCCTCCTGGGTTCCGATGTCTAGGCCGCTATGGGCGCCGGCGTCTGTTTCAGTGCGGTGAGGACCTCGTCGGCGGTGCATGTCTCGGCAAACCACTTTTGGAGCACGTCGAGCGAGCGGGTGTGGCTCTCATCGTTGTCGGCGGTGCAGGCATCGGAGACGACTATCGTCCGATATCCCAGGTCGGATGCCGCGCGCGCGGTGGATTCGACAGCGACGTCAGTGGCTATGCCGGCGAAAACGAGGGTGTCGACGCCGGCCACCCGGAGAATGGTATCGAGCACAGTCTGGTCGAACCCGTTGGCCGCCTGCCCCCTGACGAGCGATTCATCGGGCCGCCTGGCGAGTTCGTCAATGAGTTCGACCGCGGGAGTACCCTCCATCAGGCAGACACAATCGAAGAGAGTGCGCCACAGCGGGGAATTCGGGCTGACCCCGGGGAGCCCCGGCTGGTACGTGACCGCAGTGTAGAGCACCCTAGCCTTCGCTCCGCGGAACGCGTCCAGCAGCCGTAGCTGGGCCTTGATGATCCCTGTCTGCTCAGCGCGCTGCCGGAAAAGCCGGTTGAAGGGGGTGTCGACCTCCCCGGCCACACCCTTGACCATATGCACCACTACCAAAGCTGTTCGGGCGGGATCAAGCTCGTCGAATCCGATTTTTCCGCTCATGATGTTTCTCCCTTTTATTGATTTGTATTCGTCTGGTTACTTTGCTCGCGCTTTACTCGCCGCCCCGAACAGGATCGAAGTAAAGTTTCTGGAGCTCAAGCGTTTCGGCACGTTTCGGCACCTCTGGTGGTTGTGAAGAAGGCAAGCATGTCCGCATTGAGGTGTTCAGTTGCTGCTTATGCGACTTTCCCCTTCTCAGGACTTGGCTGTGCTTTGGCCTGCTTTGACTTGATGAGGGCGGCCGAAGATGCTCCTTCGAGAGACAGTCCGTAGCCAACTTCATGCACGATGCGCTCCTTCAAAGGTTGAATGAAGTGGATGCGCGTGTCGCGGCGCGTCACTTCCGGAGCCTGCAGGTATATCTCCGCCAATTCTTGCGCGCGGCTGAGCGCTTTGCCATTTGGCACCACTTCCGCGACCACTCCCCATTCATGGGCCGTGCGCGCCGGCAGCGGCTTTGGGTGGAGAAGAAACGCTTCGGCTCGTCCTGCTCCAGCGCGATAACTCCACGTGGTAAAGATTCCGTCGCCGGGCGTGACGCCCGCCGCGTAATGCCCCCCGTCCTGGACGGTCGCTCCCTCGGCTGCCACAATCACATTGGCGAGCAGGGCATAGTCTGAGTGAATATGCGCGCGTCCCTCGATCGCCGCGATGACCGGCACGCGAATGTTGGCGATGTTTTCCAGAACCTGAGTGCCCTCGTCGTGAATCTGACTCCAAACGCCTGGATCGGAGACGTCGCCAAAAGATGACCAATCGACCCCAATGATGAAGTCCCCGCCTGCGCCAGTCAGGATCACAATCTTGTTGGCTCGATCTTGCCCAATCTGGTGAAACGCATCAACGACCTCGGTGTGATGGAGTGCCGAGAAGGTGCATGGCCCGCCGTTGCTGTGAAATTCAACGACCAGCACACCCTTGGCATCTCGCGTGAGTTTCAGACTGCGGTAAGCGGCGAAGTAGTTATCTCGAATTGTTTGCATAATGTTCTCCTCTATGACCCTCTCTTATGAACGATGGAAAGCTTCTTCACCACGAGTCTCCCGACGACCAAACTCTTGCTCCTGCAACACTCGCAGCAGCTTCGGCTGCAAAGCAAGCGGAATGTCACCTATTTCGTCCAGGAAAAGCGTGCCCTGATGGGCCATTTCGAATCGTCCAACCCTTTGCACGATGGCCTCGGTGAACGCGCCCTTCTCATGTCCAAACAACTCACTCTCGAGAAGGTCGAGGGGAATCGCCGCGCAGTTCAGCTTTACGAATCGTCGTCCGCGCCGTGAGCTGAGGTTGTGTATGGCGTGAGCGATCAAATCCTTGCCGGTGCCTGTTTCTCCCTGGATAAGAGTGGTGGAATTTGTTGGAGCGACAATCTGGACGAGCTTCAACACTTCCCGGAGAGTCTCGCTTCCGACGATGCCCTCAAAGCCATTGTTCGCCCCCTTGCCCTTCAGTGACTGATGGCCTCTCGATTCGACAATTGAGAGCAGTGGCGAGGAAGTGGATTCGGCTGTCTCGCGGGTGGGAATGTCGTCTTCATATTCTCGCACGGTGAGACAGGTCTTGACGTCATTTTGATTTTCAGGAAGAACCCCATTTCCCCAACTCATGTTCGTAGCCCATTGTGTTGCTGTTGCCATGACGCCTCCTTCACTGTCGTGACCGACCGCTTGCTTCTGCGTTGATCAAGGTTTCGAACTCGCTTACGTTTTCTGCGCCCATTCGACCGCTCAGCTTAGAGACAACATTTCCGTTGCCTATCCTCTCAATCTTCAGCATCTTCCCTCTCCTGGAACGGGAGTTAGAGCTTCGAGTTCAGGCAACTTCGCCCTGTAACACTCCGAACTCCTGCCTGAGATTCAGAGCAGAAGCGGCATACACTGCACCGAACGGATCTCTTCGAATGCGCTGCAGCGTCGGCTTAGTCCTCATTAATAGCAGGGGATTTCGCATACGATTTTCGGCTCCATAACTCAACTCCTCAACACCTTCCACCTGTGCGCTCATTGTCTGTGATTCTCTTGAATGACTCGGACTGTAGAGCAAGTCTCGCTGGCGGAACAACCCTCGATGGAAGAGTTCCCGACCCGGCCTAGAGAGGTGGGTGGTGACTCAACTTTAGAGTAGGCTGCAGACAATTCCGGCGCGCTCAAATATCGAGACGCTTCCTGCCAAAAAGAAGAGCATCGATCGACCAGCGGCCGGGTCCCAGGACTGCGATGACGGCTCCCATCGTTGCCAAGAGGATACTGCTTCGTAGGTAGCCGCTACCTGAGAGACCGATCCAGATATGGGTGACCGCTAGAAGAGTTCCGGCGATCGGTGTCCAAAAACCGACGAGTAAAAAGACTCCCGCGTCGGCCGCGATTAGTTGCAACGCAACCGGTCCATGCGGAGCCGCTCCCATCAGTCTGGCGATGGCGTCGTAAATCGGGAGAATTCCGGCAACTATCCTTAGCACGAGAAGCGCTTGCCCAGGCCAGCCGTTGGGGAACATGGAAAATAGGCGTTGCAAGACCCCCCTGACTCAAACACACAACAATAAACGCGCCCAGAACGATTTGAGACGCCAAAACCGGGGGCTAGCTACTCCTCTTTTGGAGAGGTTACAACTCAATGATTCCGCGCTTCAGCGCGATCGTGACGGCGTGCGTTCTGTCGCTTGCGCCAAGCTTAGAGAGAATGTTCCTGACGTGGAACTTAACGGTTTCCTCGGTAATCGAGAGTCGATTGGCGATTAGTTTGTTTGCACTCCCGCCGGCAAGCAAGCGCAGAACATCGATTTCTCGCAAGGTCAGCGCGTCATCGGCGGCGTGCTCGGCGAGTTGGGAAGCGATCTCAGGCGGGATGCGCCTTTCCCCAGCATGGACGGCGCGGATCGTCTCCAGGAGTTCCTTCCGCAAAAGACCCTTTAGCAAGTAAGCCCGCGCACCGGCTTTCAGAGCGCGTAGAACTTGAACGTCGCCCTTGTAGGTTGTCAAGACGATGATTCGTACCTCCTGAAATTCGTTGCGAATCGCGATCATCGCATCGAGACCGTTCATTTCTGGCATTTGCAGATCCATCAGCGTGACGTCGGGCCGGTGTTCACGGAACTGCTGGATTGCTTCGCGCCCATTGGACGCTTCGCCCACCAATTTCATGTCCGATTGACCACCGATAAACGTTGCGATCCCTTCGCGAACGAGGGAATGATCGTCGACCACCAGAATCCGAATTAAACTGCCATCGGCGCTCATGACTAGGTCTTTGTTTCGTTTAAATCGGTTTCTTTTGCATCCATTCCTTTGCCGGAGAACCTCTCAGACAACCAGGAACGGGGGCGAGAGGCAGTTGCATAAGCAGTGGAGGCAGGAATGCTCAGCTCCACCTCCGTACCAGAGTCGAGCTTACTCCAGACCATCAGCTTACCTCCTACAACTTTGGCGCGTTCGCGCATGCCAGGCCAGCCGTAGTGTCCGGCGCGCCCATCCGCACTAAGAAGCTTCGGGTCAATGCCCTTCCCGTTATCCCGGACCCGCAACCGAAGCCACCGTTCGCCATATAGGATTTCCACTTCGATTCGCTGTGCCTGTGCGTGCCGGAAGGCATTGCGCAAGGCCTCGGCCGCAATGCGGTAGACTTCGTCACGGAGGATCGGATGGAGATTCCGCGGAGCGCCTTCCACCTCCACCTCAAAGGCCACAGAATTCTCGTTTGTCTCAGCAGCCCCGAGTTCTTCTCCGAGAATCCTTATAGCCGAGACAAGGTCGTTGGTTTCGACCAAGGAGGCGCGCAAGCCCTGTACAGCATCCCGGCCCTCATTGATCGCTTGATCCGCCCGATCAATCGCGATCTCAAGAGTTTTCCGCGCATCGACCGGATGCCCCGGGAGCAGGTCGATACCAGTTTGAAAATGGAGCAACAGTCCGTGAAAACTTTGCAGCAGAGTATCGTGTAGTTCCCGCGCGATTCGTGTCCGTTCGTTGACGCGTGCTTCCAGCCCTATTGCGAACTGGTGTTGCAATTGCTGAATCCGGAGTCGAAAGATCCCCCAGAGAAATGCCAGAAAAACGGCCACGCACGATACACGGAACCAGGTGGTCTGGTAGTAGGCGGGAAGAACTGAAAAAACCAAAGAGGCTCCTACGTCATTCCAGACGCCATCGTTGTTACAAGCGATTACGTGGAAAGAATAATGGCCGGGTCGGAGGTCATTATAAAAAGCCTGCCGCCTTGTGCCCGCCTCCTGAAAACTGGAATCTCGACCCTCAAGCATGTAACGAAATAAGACCTTTTGCGGCGCGGCATAGCTAAGGGCTGTATAGTCAATTTCGAGATCGCGCGTTAGCGCCGGGAGCTTGATTCCCGAATCCATCGGGTACTCCTTGTGGTCGGCAACAAGACCGCGAATCTTCACGGGCGGCGGAACAATATTCTGGGACACATGTGCCGGATCGATCACTTGCAGCACGCTGCCGTTGGCAAACCAGAGTCGTCCATCGGGCGTTTTGGCGCTGGTATTGAAGTGACCTAAACCGGACCGGAACCCGTCGAAGGTGTCGAACACCCTCAGATTCAATTTGCTCTCTGGGTGCGCCCACCACTGTCGCATCTGATCGCGCGCAATCTCGATGAGGCCGCATTGCGCGAAGAGCCACAAGTTACCTCCATCGTCCGTAATCAGTCCGCTGACATAATCGCAAGGCAAGCCGTTTTTTTTCGAAAGGATTTGCTGCTTTCCATCTTTCCAGGCAACCACGCCAAAGGCCGTTCCGCCCAGGATGGAACCGTCAGGTGCTGCAGTGATCGCCATGACACGAGAGTTAGGGTGTTCACCAGAGTTAAAAGTCCGCACAGGTCCAGCCTGAAAGCGTGCCAAATCGCCCGTCACCAGACCTAACCAGATTCCGTGTTGAGGATCGGCTACGATCTCTCTAGCTAATGGCGTTCCCGGTGCAGGGAACATTTCCTGGATCTTCAGGCCTCGAATCCGAATGAGTGTGCCTGGTGGTCCCTTAGTCTCAACCCAAATGTTACGATCCGAATCTTCGGTAATCCCCACGATCATTCCGAGGGCACTGCCATTGGGCTTCGTGATTTGACGAAACCTTCCGCCCTCGCGAACGAATAGCTTGTTGTCCATTCCCGTCCATAGGTGGGCGGCGCGATCTACAAAAAGAGACGTAACTTGATTTCCTGGCAGGGCCTTCTCCGTGTCTAAAGATACTCCCCCGGGCTCAAGGACCTGCAGGCGGCTGGTTCCTACCCACACCCGACCGCCTCGCGCGGCGGCAACCGATTCTACTGCATCTTCGTTTAGCCCTTCGCGTGTAGAAATACTTTTTACGCGAAGATCACGAAACATATCGAGGCCACCCGATGTCGCGACCCAGATGTTCCCCTCGCGATCCTCAAATAGTCTGCGTACAACGTCACCCGATAAACCCTCGGCAGTGCCGTAGAGATCGACATTTGTACCGCGAATCTTGTAAAGACCATGCAATGTTCCGACCCACAGGTTTCCCTGATGATCGCTGAGCAGAGCGGTCACCGTTAGAGTCTCGCCATTCAATTTGGGAGCGAGAAACGGCTTCAGAGTACTGTTGACCACCTGCTGCAAGCCGCCACCCTTTCCGGGCGACGCGACCCCGACCCAAACAGAGCCATCGGCGGCGCGTGTTATCCCTGCCACGCCGAGCTCTCCCGGATTGGATCGCAGCGTCTGCGGACGGTACACTTTCGAGGACCCAGGGGAATCGGGGTGCCATCTGACAAGAGTTCTCTCACTGCCTACCCAGAGATCTCCGGAAGCATCCTGAGCCATGGCGGAGGAATTGGATATATCAAGTCCGTATTCATTTCCGTAGCAATGAACTTCTCCCTGCAGAATCTGACAAATGGGATGTGTCCGGTCACCGGGTCGAACGCGGAGGAACCAGATTTTTCCATCTCGATCCTCAATGAGGGGAGAAGATATCCATCCTTTCTCGTACAGAGTCAGTCGCCCGTTGACCAGCTGAGCCAGACCGGCTTCGGTTCCAACCCAGAGGCTGCCATCCCTCGCGCCCAGCATGGAATTAACCCAGGTTGAAGGCAATTCCTCTCCGGATTGTGCGCTCCAGCGAACAAACCGCACACCGTCAAACAGGAAGAGCCCGCCTTGAGTTCTGACCCAGATGTACCCATCTGTGGTCTGCGTAATATATGTTGGCGTTCCTCCGAAATATCCGTCCTGCACCCGCCAAACGCTGTGGCCGTATTGTGAGATGTGACTTGTGGGGTCGAGGGCATTGCCGACTGAGGAATGAAAGCAAACAATTGCCAACACAATGATCGCTCGGCGCATGAATTCTCGATTCGCTCGCTGAAAAATGAATGCTCTCGACAAAAGCGGGCAATTCGGGTGCATAAGCGTGAACACTCGATTGACCCAGCCTGAACAAGAGATTGTAACTGCACGTGAGCACGCAGGCACGTTTTCTTGTTTTCAGAGGACCTGGATGATAGCGATCCAGCTTCATGCGCTGTCTAGCGTCCTGCAGATCGGCTGCTTTGGCTAAAACGACATAATTGTATTGTTCGTCGTCTCGGGACGGCCTCTCCTCGCTGAACACGCTTGTGTTCAGCAATTGGTGGATTGACGGTAAACGGGAGGTTGTCCAGAAACGGGCTTCGAGGAAGTTGCTAAACGGATCGGGATCACCAACGCTGTTCGTACTGGAGCCAGCCGGACCCGTTCGGGATGACGCCCACCCTGAACGGGCCCAACCTTGATTATGCCTGCAATTGTGAGAGAAAGCCGCCCAACTTCGCCGTGGCTTTGAATTGTGGGACCGAATCCAGCTTCTTGAAGGCGCTGGTGAACGCGTTGGACAAACTCCACATCGTCCGCGCGGAGAATTCCTCGTATTGCGGCTCAAAATACAGCCGGTGGACCTCGGACAACAGACTCTTAGGCACGTCCAGCTTGCCGTCGACGAAGGCGGCATAAAGGATCAGCTTGGCTCGCTCATCGGTGATCTGCGCCTGACGCCAGTGTTCGACCTGGCGCTGCATGGGCTCGAAGTTCCTCTGGATGCGATCCACGCCAACTGCCAATGTGTCGATCAGGTTGAAGCTCTTGCTGTGCTTGCGCCTGGGACAATGTTTCCAAATTTCCGGGCGTGACGTTCAACTTCCTCCAAGAGGACTTCCGGGGAGTTTAGGCTCCTTTTGACGATCAGTCTACACTAGCCGACTTCCCGTTACTAATCTCCTCGATAAGCGCATTGGCGATTTATCACTTATCGAGACCGGAGCAGAGCAACATGTCTCGCGCTGAAGATGCATCAAAGTCCCAGGCTGGTCAGGAACAAATCGATCTGCCGTTCGAATCGGGTGCGGTTATAAGAGAACAGGGCCATACGCCACATGCCTTGCAGATAGGTGATGATGATCGGCACAACGATCTGGGGATCGAATTCCTCCGGCAAGAGTCCCGCATCTTTATCAGCAGCCAAGCGCGCTCCCATTTCCTCGGCGGCTATCGACATCTGCCGCTCGATATACTTATGCAGGTCGGGTTCCGCCAACACCGTGGGAGTGATGCTCCCTGCCATCAGGCAAAGCCGCGATGGGGTATCCGGATCGTCCAGACAATCGAGCACCTTCTGAAACAACGCCCGTACCCCTGCTGCGGCGGTGGGTGCTGAAAACAGAGCTTCCCCGCGCTTGCGGTTCACTGTGGCGTTGTAGTGCTTCAGACACTCCAAATACGCATTCTTCTTGCTCTTCAACGTGTTGTAGAAGGAGCCTTCACCGATCCCCATCTTCTTGAGAAGGTCGCGCAGGGAGGTATTGGAGTAGCCAGTCTCCCAAAACAGACGGCTTCCTCGTTCAAGAGCGGTCGTGTAGTCGAACTCCAGAGCACGTGCCATGCGGTCACCATATTGTAGCGGACGCCAAAGAAAATCTTTGACCGTGGCCACATCTTCCGTTATTCTGTATCAGTTGCTACAAATAGTCAATCGTTCCAGCGATGATGAAGGAGAGAGGGTAATGTCACTACAACAGACAGCAGCTGAGTTTAAGGCAAGGGTCCAGGGGATGCTGGGTGAAAAGTTCAGCATCCTTACCGGCGATATGGAGCGCGTCCGGGCGGCGGGTACAGTCGATAACGCGTTGAAGGTGGGACAATCCGCTCCGGTCTTCACGTTGCCCGACGCATTCGGCAATCAGGTCTCGCTTAAGGCACTGCTGGCCAAAGGGCCGGTGGTGGTCAGTTTCTACCGCGGCGAGTGGTGCCCGTTCTGCAATATTGAACTGCGCGCACTCGAGGAAGCGCTGCCGAAGATGCGGGCGCTTGGCGCGACCTTGATAGCGATCTCCCCGGAGAAACCTGACCACGGGATCGTTGCCACCGAGAAAAACAAGTTGACTTTTCCGGTCCTGAGCGACTTTGGCAACAAAGTGGCTCGTCAATTCGGAATCGTCTTCCAGGTCGGCCAGGACCTCAAAGAGTTTTCGAAGAACGTCTTCAAGAACGACATCGCCCTCCGCAATGGAGAGGAATCCTACGAACTTCCAGTCCCGGCTACGTACGTTATCGATACCGCAGGCACCATTCATTTCGCGCATGTCGACGTGGACTACATGCTGGGCCGCGCGGAACCAGACGTGGTGGTCGCCGTGCTGGAGACGATTGCACCTCCGATCGCGCGGTAGTTTCCTGCAAAGTGGTCTTGAAGTTGGATGGGTGAGCCGTCGACAAGGTAAGAGTGCAGTCCTAAAGGGATCTTGCGTCGGCTTGCCCTATGTAGTTGCCCAAACGCTCAGTCGGTCACGGGCTGGCAAGTAATTCAGCTCGCTACCTTGGCAGGGATTGAACCGCCGCCTGTCGTCGCTTCGTAATTTTCGTATTGCGGAAGTTCCGCTGCCGCAAAACCTCGATCAGTACGGCATTGTTTTGTGTTCACCGAATACCTTGGCTCGTTTGATGTGAACATGCCAATTCGCTCATCGAAAACTGATTAGGCGCCCCTTCCAAGATTAGTCCTGAAAAACGCGCTTGTATTGACTGATCGGGACAATTCCCCATGGTCAGTGTTTGGTGCTTAGCCCTAGCTGTCCAGAAACGGACTTAGAGGAAGTTGCTGATCGAAGCGGGATCAGCCAACTGGTATTGCAACCAAGCGGACCCGTCCAGGGCCATGATCACCCTGAACGGGCCAAACCTTGACTATGCCGGCAGCTGGGCGAGAAAGCCGCCCAGCTTGGCCGTCGCCTTGAACTGGGGAACCGGATCGAGCTTCTTGAACGCGCTGGTGAACGCGTTCGACAAGCTCCACATCGTTCGCTGCGAGAACTCCGGGTATTCCGGCTCGAAGTACAACCGATGAACGTCTGGCAGCAGGCTCTTCGGAGCGTCGAGCTTGCCATCAACGAACGCTGAGTAGAAGGTCAGCTTGGCTTGCGTATCGGTGATTTGGGTCTGGCGCCAAGTCTCGACCTGGCGTTGCATCGGCTCAAAGTTCCGCTGAATGCGATCTATCACTACTGCCTCGTGAAGGCTCACGTGCCCTCGCACAGAGACTATGGAAGGTGGCGGTATTCCGCAGTCGGACGTTCGGCTTAGCGCGCGAGGCGTAATTCACCACGATGTGCCCGGCTTTCCGCCTCACGAGACATGCTTTGGAATACCTATCCGAGGATTAAATGGATTTGACGACGTGTACTTCGACGTGAAGTCGTCGCGTTGGCTGGCGGAGACGATCCCGGCTACTCGGCGGCGCGTCGAGTTCGAGGGGCCCAGGATTTCGCGAAGCGCATTGCCCTGTGACGTCGACAGGCGCGAACTTTGTTGGCAATCGAGGCTACGTTGCTGGATACTGATCCGATATGAAGATCTACTTCGGGTTTACCGTGGCGGGGAACCGTTCCGCCATCGAAACAGCGCGGCGCGTGGTGCAACTTCTCGAACAGGCTGGGCACGAGGTGCTCACGCGTCACCTCGTCGATGACAATGCATGGGAAGCAGACCGCCAGATCACTCCTAAAGAGATATATCTGCGGGACATGAACTGGCTTCGAGAGTGCGATCTGTTCATCGCGGAGGTTTCAGGCTCGTCCTTCGGCATTGGCTTCGAAACTGGATACCTATTGGGTTCAAGCCAAAAACGAGCGCTTCTGTTCTATCTACGCGAGGTTGAAAAGAACATTTCCCTTTTGATCACAGGGAATAGCCACCCGAACTGTACTCTTGTTCCTTACAGCGACTCTCGAGAAGTTGAGAGCTACATCGCAAAGTCTCTAGAGGCAGGCTTCGGCAGCCTTCGAGCGGCCGCGCAATAGCCATTGCGTATCGGTTATGCTGCGCTTCCCTTGGGCGCTTCTGCACGCATGGGATTTGTGGCCGGGCGTAACGTGCGCTGCTCCGCGGGGAAGCTGACAAAGGAGCATGCAGCACAACGTCGCGTTTACCGCCGGCTTGTTGATCAAGTTCTGATCCCCGGTACGCTACTTTAAGGCACCCGCTGCAAAATGCAGGCCATACCTTGGGTTCGACTTCAATCCGAAACGCGATTGGGCACAAGTTCGTACGACGTGGTGATGTCGATGCAGCGATGCAGTGTCCGGTAAAGGGGACAGCCCATCGGATAGCTAGTATGCACTTCCGCCACGACCTCCCCAACGTCTTCTGGAGCCATGACCCGGTGATGGATGAAGATACGCCGAATCACCAGAACTCCCTCTTCAGTCTCCACCTCGCCGCGGACATCGCTGCTAAGTGCCCCACGGCCTGTTTTGACGTTCCGCGCTGCCAGCGCGGTGGCAAACGTGCCCTGTAGTCAAGCAGCGGTAGCAGCGATCACGTAGTCGATTGTCGCCGCCCGCGGTTCTTTGATTGTCGCCGGGTCCAGCCCGTAATGCCTGGCGATCGCGCCGTGAACCCCAAACAGCACTGGAGCGGCTTCCGCCGGGAGTTGCGCCACCCGAATCGCGCCCTGCCCGCGCTCGATCTTTCCTTCATAAACGTATGTCGGTTGGGGCATGCTCATTTCCTTTCATGGCTCGCGTCTGCTTCCGGACAGTCACCGACGGAGTGATCGTTGTTCAGTACCCGAGACAAGCCGTCCATGCCACGTTCAACAGGATCAATAGCAGGATGCTTCTTCTCCTAGATCATCTGATTCGCTGGGCCCAATTAAGTTTCATCGCCGAAGTGCTTTTTTCAGGGTGGGACCACCATTGTAGACGCCGCTATGGATTCGCCGCCCCGCTCGCGGCTAACACCAAGGCTGACCGCTTGCCCCACAATGTACCGAGTGAGATGGACGCGATATTGGCACTGCTCGTTAGTCCTTGAACAGATGAGTAGCATGGGTGATCGCCGCTCCCGCACGCATGGCCGCCGCAACGGTCGCCGTTTCAGCCAGCATCTGGTCCGTTGCTCCCGCATCCCGGGCAGACTTCACGTGCAACTCGATACAGTATGGACACTGCGTCGTAAGGGCGACAGCCACAGCCATCAGTTGTTTGTTTAATAGGTCGATAGCCCCGGGAGCAAATGCTGCTTTGTCGAAGGCCCAGAAAGCCTTCATCGTTTCCGGATTCTTCTCGTCTAGCCGCTTCAGCTTGGCAAGATTCTTGATGTCATACATTGCAATCTCTCCTGTGTTTATTTCTTAGTAGTGGACTCCCGAGTTGGGAACTGCGTCCCCAGACACAGAGCGTTTTCCGACGCGAACACCTTTCGCCAACCGGCGACAGTGAACGGCCAGCACGGATTGCGCTGGTAGAGCAACCGAGCCAATCAGGAGCTTGCAGCCCAGACGACGGTTACAGTCCAATCGGCTATCCCAGTTTGATCAACGCTGCTGTACCCCGAAATGATGCTCATTTGCTTGATTAAGGGCCGAGCTTAGAGTTTTTCCGCGACGATGTCTACCATCTGAATCTGGGGAGCGGTAACGAACAGCTCTTCGGCGCGAGCGAAGAGCGCTTTGGCCACTTCCCCATTGACGTGGGCGCTTCTTCCCCGTTCGTCGTTGAAGGTATCGAAGATGCCAAACGTCGCTGGGCCAAGTTTGAAAGCGAACCAAGCGGTCGTACCCACTTCCGCTGCAACCAGGGGCGTGGCCGACTTCAGGAATTCCTCAACCTTGATTTCCTTGCCAGGCCGAGCCTGTAGCGTAGCCAGGATTCCAACTCTATTCATCCAATGTCTCCTATTTGATTGAGATTCTGGTCTTTCCGAAAAGTTACAATTGAGGCAGCAGACGCGGACTCTGGGAGCACACCCACCCGGAGTGCCACAAAAACTTCGATTCGCGAAGAACTGAAACCTTATAGTTTTCTCCCTTGCTCGGTGAGAGATCTTGAGTCCCGCCGAACTTGCGCCCAGGGGATCGGCAGGTCGACGACCGCACCGCTTTGCTCAATCGTCTGGACAGCTTCGAAGGCAGTGAGAATCACCTGTCGCTGGACATGGGTACAGAAAGGCGCACCAAAGTGATGACCCATTGGCCAGGGAACGAAAACCGCGCGCGGAGCTTTGATGGCGGCCGTCACGTCTTTGGCGACCGTGATTGAGACGGTTGGAATTCCGCGTTCTTCGATCTTTCTCTGAATCAGTCCGACCGACTGATGACAAATTGGTCAGGCCGGAGCCAGCAGGGCAACGTCCGCCCGCTCTTCTTCATCGACTGCGCGGGCAATGCCCTCAGCTACCGTAGCCTCGAACCGCTCCGGATTCATGTTGTAGCCGATGAAGCTGAAGAAATTTCTTGTGAGCCCGCCGATGACTCCTTCAGCCGCTAAATCCTGTAATCGTTCGATAGGGAAGATGACATTAATGTCCAAATCAGCATCATCGTGCGGATATTTGAGTTGATGAATGATTAGATCAGGCTGCCCGGCGTCTGAGGGCACGCGACGGAAGCTGAAGTCGCCCAAGGGATGCGCAACATCCATCGGACGGTCCCGCTTGAGGTGCACACCGCAAGAACTGATGAGACAGACCGTGCTGTCTTTAAGCGGCTTGGTGAGGCGCGCGAGTGGTACGAAGTCGTTCTTGGTGATCATGGAGCCGGGGTAACGCTCGTTGATGGTCTGCCATAGGCCAGGGCGGAGCTGAATACCGCTCTCCCGGGGGTCGAGTGGCGATTCAGTTGTCTTCGAGGAGTGCAAGTTAGCGGCTGCCATCGTGAATCCATTCTCCCGAATTGCGAATGAAATAAAAGTGCAGATGAAAGTAAAGCAACGCCAGTGTTGATGGATCCTTCTGCATGGTTTGCTCAATAAAGTCCCGATCTGGCTTCTCATCTTCCAGAAGTATCTTCAAGGCTTGGATCCACGATTTGTCGATCTCTTTCCGGCCAACATTTTCGTTGCCATCCCCGAGGTGCAGGCGCACGAAGCGAATGAGCTTTTCCGAATCGCCATCTTCTACAGCCTGGCGCAAATAAGGAACTGACATCTTCTATTCTCTCTTTTCCTCGGCAACGCTGAAGCGAAAAAGGTCAGGTCGCGAGTAGTGTCCAGAGACGTCGAGTGTCATACACTCACGCTCTATTTCGGTGAGATCAAGACACGCATGCAAGATGGTCTCCTGATCGAAGACTGGTCCGGCCACATAGCGTCCGTCAGGCGCAATAATCGCCGATCCGCCTCGCTCGATCAGAGTGTCGCGAACCAGCGATTCGACAGGAGACAAACGCTTCGGTAGTGACGTTGCCGGCATGATCTGGCCGGCCGCGAGGACGAAACAGCGTCCTTCGAAGGCATAATGACGACTCGCGACTTGATGCATCTCATGTACCGTAGGCCAGGCAGCAATGTGAATCTGTTCGCCCTGGTTATGCATCTGCTGCCGCGCCAGCGGCATCCAGTGCTCCCAGCAAATCAAACCGCCAACATTGACACCATGGATCTTTGCACTACGGAGGCCCGAGGCGTCACCCTGTCCCCAAACCATTCGCTCAGAAAAAGTGGGCATGATCTTGCGATGCCGATTGACTAACTGTCCTTCAGGACCAAAGAAGAGCAATGTGTTGTAGAGCGTGCCATGGCCGGGTGCGTCGTTGACCCGCTCATGGACACCGATGACGATTCCGACTTGGAGCCTGCCGGCGGCTTGGGCGAGCAATTCGGTCTCCGGCCCAGGCACCACAACGCTGTTGGCGCGCAGTTGGGCATAGGTCTCCTTCACTGCGGAGTTGTTCCACAAGGCGGCTTCAGGACAGTAATCGAGCCACGCCGGATATCCAGGCAAGAAGGTCTCCCCAAAGCAGATGAGCCTAGCTTGCTCCCGTGACGCCCGCTCAGCCAAACTCAATGCTTTTGCAAGCGAGGCAGTCAGATCCCCTGGAACCGGTGCAGCCTGCACAATTGCGACAGGCAGACTAGCGCGATCGTTTCTCGAATCGGTCAAGGTATCAATCCTAGCACTCCACATCGAAACGGCAACGCTGCGGGGGGACGCTTCGGCGACGCAACTCCGGAGTCTGTTCTCCCTGGCTTCATTCGATGTGATCGTCTGCCACTACCTGCTGGAATTCGTAGATTGCCCCTCCGGGCTCAAAGTGATTTGAGAGCCGGACTTCGCACTCGACGCAAATCCGGCTCTTTTTGCAGCCCGCGACGTAAAGGTTACTGTGCTGCAATTCCCTGCGTCGTCGCCGGTAGGCCCGTGACAAAGCCAAGCGGCTTCAGACTCGCTCCAAGAATCTGGAATTCGGCGATTCTTCCCGCGTTGGTATCGATGGCGTAGAAGAACGCACTGTCGCTGGCGAGCGCCGAATCGATTGGATGCCCGTTGGGTATGGACGCGTCGACGGCACTCTCGAGGTCTACCGTGCCGTTTCCAGCAACCTGGAATGCCGAAAGAGTGCCGCTGCCAGTGTTCGAAACGAACGCGAACTTGCCATCCCGTGTCACAGAAATCCAGCACGACGCGGCTTGAGTATCCGGAACAGCGGCGCTGATCACCGACAGAGTATCGTTCGCCGTGAGTTCATACGACGAGACCGAGTTCGAACCAGCCTCCGCGTTCACTAGAACTCCGGCACGACCAAATCTGATTCCGAAGGCGCCCCTTCCGGCGGCAGCTTGTGTCGTGACTCCCGCTACCAATCCCGCTCCATCGAGTTCAAAGATGTCGATCTGATTTGTGCCAGCTTCCGAGACCAGCAACCGCGTCCCATCCGGGCTGAAGCGGATATCGTGCGCAGCGGCGGCAGTGCCACCCGGCAGAGCGAAAGTCGCATTCGGTATCGCCGCCAGGCCGGCAGAGGTCAGTCGAAAGCCGGTGACGTTCGGCGTCCCATGCGCATTCAGCACGTAGACCAAGTCTCCGTAAAGCGCTAGGCTGTTGGGAAATGTGCCGCCGGATGCTACTTTGTTCAGGAGAGTTAATCCCTGGCTCCCGCTCGCGAGTGCCGAGACTTCGTTGCTGCCGGCATTCACCGCGAGCAGCCTGCTTCCATCGCCGCTCAGCACTAGCGAGTCCTGTGACCCGAGCGGGTCGAGGGAACCGACGCCGTTAGCCGTGCCTCCTGTACCGCCCGTCGACGCTCGACGCAACTCTTTCAGAGAGCCGTTGTCCGACCGGCTGTATTGAACAATTTGATTTCCAGCCGGTTCATTAGTCATCACGTAAACGAAGCCGCCAGTCGATTGCGCGCTGGCACTGTTCGAAAATGTTGAAGGAAATACTGTCAGGATTCCAGCCAAGGCGACTACTGTCTTCAGAGATACTACTTTCATCCGCATTAACGCTCCTTTTCCGGTCTAACCCGGACCCGCTATCAAGACCTCAAGCCAAGCGGCTCTTCGGTTCTCTTCAGCCATAGGATGCGGGTCAGGGAGGAAAGTTACGAACGAGATCTGGCGTTAACCGGGGAAGTGGTTTTTCTGAAACATTTGACGCGGTTGCGCATTCTATCAACTGTTTCCCAGTTGGCGGGGCAGAGTCGGACTCATCGTTTAGAACTGCCGTTGAGTGGATCAGTTGCAGAGATAGGAGAGCAGATGCGTATACCGGTCCCTCGCAACAGAACTGTGACAGATATACTTGCACTCTACGGGCCGGCCAAAGATCTCGGTAATCGAGTCCACACCTTACTCGCCTCCTGTGTTTTCACGGCGCCATGATCTCCAGATCGATGCGCGCGTGAAGTCGTTCGCTGAAACCAACAGGAAGTTCGAAGACTCGATCATCGGCAGTCAGGATGATGACATTGCGCGTGGAGTCCAGAATGGCGGAGCAGATCTCGCAGTGATCCAAATGCTTTTGCACGGTATCCCGCGTTTCGTCAGACAGCGTTCCGTCCAGATATTCTGAAATATAGTTCCAAACGTGCTTGCAATCTATGACCATGGGACCCACCTCCTCTTCGATGTTCGATTTACTGTCTTCAGTTGAGGGGCCAGTTGCTTTTGTAGCATCACGCGTGCGCGATGCAAACGGACCTTAACGCTGGGAATACTGATATTCAATGTCTCTGCTGTCTCGCTAGTCGTCAGTTCTTCAACATCTCGCAGAAGGAAAACCTCTCGATAGATGTCCGGTAACTGGTCGACTGCTCGTTGAATCAGATCCCGGACTTCTTCGCGCTCTAGGGCTTCTGACGGGATTTCCCGCCAGTCGCGTAACAGCGCTGGTGAGATGCTCTTATCCTCATCCGGCAGTTGATCGAGGGGTTCCATCCGGACCAGGGCCTGCCTGCGGAGACGGGTTCTCGCCTCGTTGATCGCGATGCTCATAAGCCACGTGCTGAATTTCGACTCGGCACGAAACGAGGGAAGCTTTCGAAACGCCCTGACGAATGCTTCTTGTGCAACATCTTCAGCATCTGCCTCGTTCTTCATGTACGACAGAGCCATGACATAGACACTTCGCTCGTAGGGTCGGATCAGCTCATGATATAGCTGGATCTCGCCTCCGAGAATAGCGGCGATCATCTCCGCTTCTGTGCGATTTGAGATTTGAGGCACCTTCACCACCCAACAGCTTTCAGTCGCTTGGCGACGAGAGTATCGACTGCAAAGAACCCTGCCCCAAAGATCAGAACCATCAGAGACGCAAACAGAAAGGTATAGGGATCCGCCGCGTAGAACTTTCCAGGATCGGAAAAGATGGCAGAGAGCGCTTCGCGATCCGCGGTCCAGTACGCAACGAACATGTTGCACGCCAGCAGGAGCCCGAAGGGGCGTGAAAACAAGCCGAGCATAAGAAGAACACCGCCAAAAAACTCCAGTGTGGAGACGAAGGGCGCGGTAAAGCTGGGGAACGGAATATTGAGGCTGGCAAAGAACGCCGTAATTTTTGCCAGGTTGTGTAATTTTCCCCATCCCGTCTGGGCGAATTGAAATCCCCAGTAGAGACGTACCGCCAGCAGCATCACGGATTGAAGGGGTGAAAGCGCCGATGTGATCCGGCGATAAAGGCGAAACATGTGAGCCATGGTTTCCTCGTGACGTCAGCCTCGCCTATGAGTAGCGAGAACATCGTTTCGCCTTGTTAGAAGCACGGAGAGCGTTTTGGTTACACGAGGCGTCCGACGAAAGGATGTGTAACCGTCTCGCGGACCCAAACGTCAGATTTTAGCCGTTTGGCTGGAGGTATCCCAATGCATCTTCGACCCGTGTTTGCACTTTCTCTTTTTCTCTTGGCTGTTCCCCTAAAATCGCATGCCGCTTCGCCTCGAAGCTCCATTAACGCCGCGCCGTCATCGGTGGCGCTTGTAGAGCTTTTCACTTCCGAAGGATGTTCAAGCTGTCCGCCGGCCGACGCCCTCCTGGGGCAGATCAATCTCAAGCAGACGGACACGGGACAGCTGATCGTGGGTATCAGTGAACACGTAACGTATTGGAACAATCTCGGCTGGAAGGATCCATACTCGTTGCCAGTGTTTACCGACAGGCAGAGTGTCTACGCCTCGCGTCTCTCGCCGGAAGGCCCCTATACGCCGCAGATGGTTCTGAACGGTCGAGATCAGTTTGTGGGGAGTGATGCTTCTGCGCTTGAGCGAGCTCTTCGCAATGATGCTCGAAGAGAACACTTCGGGCTCCGTATCGTGTCTTCTGCCCCCACTACAGAAGGGATCGATCTTAAGTTCGCGTTTACGGGAAACCCACCGAAGCCGCTCGACATCATTGCGGTCCTTGCGGACGATACGGACCGATCCAATGTTCTGCGCGGGGAGAACAGCGGCAGACAGCTTCAGCACGTGTCCGTCGCCCGCTCTATGTCGCGAGTGGCTACGGTGAGAGCTGACGGCGAGCACTCCGTCCATGTCTCGTTCCCAGAGGGGTTCTCGTCAAGCAGCGGCACAGGCCATCACTTGATTCTCTTTGCGCAGGAACAACGACAGGGGGCAATCCTGGGAGCAACCACGATGCCTTTCTGAAAAAACGCCAGACCACATGTAACCATTCGCTTCGCCAATCTTCAAACGTCCGGAACGGTAAGGGTACATCAAGAACACACTCTTCCGAGCCGTTTGCAAAACCAATTTCCCTGCGGCATAGATCCTATGCCCAACCGAAGAAAGGAATTCTTCATGAAGAGCAATAATGTTAACCACCTCGTCCTGGCCGCGGCCTTCGCCGGCCTTCTCGGCGGCACCACGGCTCGTCTCAACGCCCAGCCTGTTTCCGGGCAGTCCGAAACGAACGGTTCCCCCTCATTCGCTGGTGTCATGGTTGCAGCCGACAAGAAAGACCTTCCGAAGCACGCCTGCAAAGGTCAGAACGACTGCAAGGGCCAGGGCGGCGGCGACAAGAAGCACCGGGGCAAGAACTCCTGCAAGGGTCAAGGCGCTTGCGCTACGGACGGATCCAAGCCCTCGAAGTAACCCCAACCCGTGTAGGAGGTACAGCTCCCCATGGACCTCCTACACGGACCTTTCGCGTCACCCAAGATCGGAGTACACATGCCTGCCAATCGTTTTAATGGATACACTGACTACGGCGTCGGTATCGGTCTGAGAGTTCCGCATTACGACCACATTCTCTCGAAGAAGCCTGTTGTTGATTGGTTCGAGATCATCTCGGAAAACTACATGGTCGATGGTGGCCGTCCCCTCAGGATTCTCGATCAGATTCTCGACCAATATCGTGTGGTGCAACACGGTGTTTCGATGTATTTCGGGAGTGCACAGCCATTGAACCGTGATCATCTGAAGAGGATCAAGGAACTGACAAAACGAACGAAAACACCCTGGCTGTCCGATCACCTTTGCTGGGGCAGCGTTGATGGCCGTTATACGCACGACCTGCTGCCGCTTCCCTATACATTTGAAGCGATTCGCACAACCGCCGAGCGCGTGCGCATGGTACAGGACTACCTCGAAATCCCGGTGGCAGTAGAAAACGTCAGCAGCTATGCGGAATATCACGAGTCACAGATGACGGAGTGGGAGTTCCTGAACGAGGTTGTCCACGCAGCCGACTGCGGCATGCTAGTTGATGTGAATAACATCTACGTCTCGTCCCAGAACCACAACTTTGATCCGATGGAGTACGTGAACAACATCCCTGCCGAGCGCGTCGCACAGATTCACATCGCTGGGCACTCGAAATTTGAGAAGTACACACTCGACACTCATGACCATCCGGTTCTCGATCCTGTGTGGAAACTATACGCTCGCGCCATCGAACGATGCGGACCAACGGCAACCTTGCTTGAGTGGGATGACAATATCCCATCCTTTGACGAGGTTCACGGTGAGGCGCTCAAGGCGAATCGCTTCCTGGCCGATGCAGAGTCACAGAGCACCTCTGCGAATATCCCTCAGTTCGAGGAGGTACACGCATGACCCTCCTCGAACTTCAACGTCGAATGACGGAGGATGTACGCCGGCCTCTGACGGCCGACTACGAGATGCGGCAAACCACGGATGATGGTGCATCCGTCGAGGCGATCGCAGCAAGCTACATCAGTCCCAATGACCGGCTCTCCTCATTCGAGCGCCTTGAGATCTACAATCGCCAATATTGGTTCCGTTTAATCAGCGCACTCTCCGAGGATTTTCCGACCCTCAATGCGTTGCTGGGCTTCAAGCGTTTCGACGCTCTTACCCTCGCGTACTTGAACGAGAATCCGTCCACGTCCTGGACGCTTCGGGATTTAGGAGCGAAACTGCCAAGCTTTCTGGAGGCGCACCCGGAGCTGGCAGGCCGCTGGCATCGTCTGGCGGTGGACGTCGCGCGGCTCGAGTGGGCTTATGTCGACGCTTTGGATCGGAAACATCGGACACCACTTACGACGGAAGAGGCACAAGCGGTCGGATCGGAGTCCCGTCTTTCTCTTCAACCGCATCTCCAACTGCTTGATCTCAGCTATTCGGTTGACAGCCTCGCGCTCGCCGTCAAGAAACGCGCACCGGAGGCGGAAATCGTGAGCAGCGCAGCGAGCAGGCGCGAATCCCAGACCCGCCTCAAGTTGCCCGCGATGAGACAAGAGCGAGTCTGGCTGGCAGTTCATCGCTTTGACGATTCGGTTTACTACCGCCGAATTGATCGAGAAACTTTCCTGTTGCTGAGCGCATTGCGTTCCGGCGCGACCGTCTCGAAGGCGGTGGCGCTGGCCTTCGAGAAGACGAAGCTCAACGCCGAAGCGCAGGCGAACTTGCTGCGCGAAAGCTTCGCGCATGCTTCCGAACTGGGCTGGTTCTGCCCTCCCTACGCAGAGGACGACTCCGAAGCCCTCGTCATGTAACCTCGTCAGGGAGGGTGCGATGACCGAAGAGATGGATCTGTGGTCGAGGAGCGTGCCTCTGTCCTATGCGGTTCTGCGTATTGCTTTGGGCTTGAACATCTGCATGCCTGGCATCGTTCGGTGGGCGGCCGGTCTTAGAAGCTTTGCCGAATCCCTGTTAGCCCATGTTCCAGAAGACCCCTCTGCCCACGTGGTCCGTCTACAGCTTCGGCTACTTGCTGCCAATCGTCGAAGCAACAGTCGGTGCTTGCGTACTTTTTGGTTTCCAGACTCGGCGCGCCTTGATTTCGGGCTCGGTTCTCATGCTTATTCTGACGTTCGGGTCCACCTTGCGAGAAGACTGGCCGACGGTAGGAATCCAGCTCACCTATTCCGTGGTCTATTCTCTATTGCTCGCGAGGATTCGGTTCAATTCCTATGGCGTCGACCGGCTTCTTCCTCACAAGTCTCGGCCCAATCCCGAATAACTTCTGCCGAGGACACACGGAGAAGTTCGGAATGTCGTCTTGAGGGCGTTTATTCACCGAAGTGAATAAAAATGGGAGAGCGCTGTAACCTTTTCGGAAGCCATGCGTCAGATTGGCATTCCATAGGAGGATTGTCTCGTCATGTCCGCTTTTGACTTTGTATCCCGCAGAACCCAAAGGGCCGGCGCAGTTCGCTTTAAGCGGGTTTGGGGGTCCGCCCTCGCTCTCGCCGGCGCTCTGATTCTTGGGGCGTCCGCTTTCGCCCAAACGCCCGCTGTAGGTGCCAAGGCGCCTGATTTCACTCTCTCGACTGCAACGGGAAAGGCCGTCACGCTGTCGACCGAACAGGGAGGACACAGTCTCGTTCTGGTGATCTTACGAGGTTTCCCGGGCTATCAGTGTCCCTACTGTGTCAAGCAGGTTCATGATTTCGCGGACCACGCGTCAGACTTCAAAGCGAAGAACACAAGAGTGCTCTTAGTCTACCCGGGCCCACCCACTGATCTCGATCAGCATGCGAAGGAATTCCTCGAAAAACAGGCCGAGTTACCGTCCAACGTTGTTCTCGTGACGGATCCCGACTATAAGGTCACCAACCTGTATGGACTCCGTTGGGATGCGCCTCACGAAACGGCATATCCGTCTACGTTCATTCTCGACAAGAAGGGAATGGTTGTCTTCGAGAAGATCAGCCACACGCACGGCGATCGCCTGTCCGCACAAGATGCGCTGGACCACCTTTCCACGAATTAACGTGGGGGGCTGCGCCGAGAATCGCCGGCGCAGCCTTCTTCTTCCGAAATACGCAGGTCGAACATGGAAACTTTCCACAATCGTCTTCTATTCCTCCTAACAGTCATATTGGCGTTCTCCCCATTCGGGAATGCTCAAATACGGGAATCGGGAACCGGTGCACCCGGGCCAGTCAAAGGCCAGCATCTTACCGCAGAGTTGATCTCCGATTCCGGGAGAATCGCGCCCGGTGGCAGGAGTCGAATCGCTCTGGCGCTGACGCTTGAGCCCGGCTGGCACGTTTATTGGGTCTACGCCGGAGACTCAGGTGAGCCCCCGTCAGTGAAGTGGTCGGTGCCGTCAGGTTTTTCTGTTGGGTCGATGCAGTATCCCGCACCCTCGAGACTACCCCTTGGCCCATTGATGGACTACGGATACGAGGGGACAGCTGTATTTCCGTTCGACCTTTCGACCTCACCGCAAACGCCACTTGGAAAAGCTGATCTCAAAGCGCACGTGCAATGGCTTGTCTGCAGAGAAGTGTGCCTTCCCGGGAAAGCCTACCTCGGTCTCAACCTCAACGTGGTTCCCCAGGCATCTTCAGAAACCCACAAGCTCATCGACACGGCGGTCGGCGCTGAGCCAGTCAAGCTACCAACCTCGGTTAAGATCGGCGTCACCGCGACTCGTAGCACTTTGACGCTCAACGTAGTCACCGGCAAGAGAGAGACTTCGGCTGAATACTATCCGCTTGATGACGATTCGATCCGGAATGCGGCGGACCAGAAGATAGAGCCTTCAACAGACGGCGTGAGGCTCGTGACGGAGCGAGCGGACATCTCCGATACCCTGCCAAAGGAACTTAAGGGCGTCCTAAAACTGAGCGATGTGCGGTCATACACGTTTGATGTGCCAGTCGGACAAGCAATTGTGCCCTCAGGGACTGGTGCCGAGCCAGGGCTTCTACTCGCTGTAGTGTTTGCGTTTGCGGGCGGGATCATCCTGAATCTGATGCCGTGTGTCTTCCCGGTGCTTTTCCTCAAAGGGTTGGCGCTTGTAGGAAGTGCCGGCGAGAGCAAGAGTGGGCAGCGAGCGCATGGTATGGCATACACAGCCGGAATCCTCTGCTCATTTTGGATCATCGTCGGCGCGTTGCTAACGCTGAGAACTCTGGGCAAACAGGCTGGATGGGGATTTCAGCTTCAATCACCTGGATTCGTTGTCGCTACGGCCTGCCTGCTTTTCTTTATGGCGCTCTCCCTGGCCGGCATGTTTGATCTCGGTCTAGCCTTGACGGGCGCTGGCGACAATCTCGCCCGCAAGGGTGGTTATACGGGCTCGTTCTTCACAGGCGTGCTCGCAACAGTGGTGGCAACACCCTGCACGGCGCCTCTGATGGGAGCTGCCATTGGGTTCGCGCTGTCTCAAAACGCCATCGTTACGTTCACGGTCTTCACATCCCTGGCTCTTGGCTTGGCGTTGCCCTATCTTGCGCTGACATTTGTTCCCGGATGGGCGAACAGATTGCCACGGCCAGGCCGTTGGATGGAGACTCTAAAGCAACTCACGTCTGTGCCGCTCTTTCTCACTGTGGTTTGGTTGGTTTGGGTCTACGGCCGTTTGAGCGGCAGCACAGCAGGAGACAGCACCGATCATGTCGCTCGATTGCTGGTTGGGCTGTTGATTCTCGCGATCGCGGGCTGGATTCTCGGGCGCTGGCCTGCCCGCCGGTGGGGGTATGTTGCCGCGTCCGCGACTGCTGCTGCGGCGCTCGCCGTCCCTCTGATCACGGCACACGCTGATCGTTTGCAGTGGCAGCCATACTCTAACGCGGTCCTTGAGGAGGCTCAGAGTCAGGGCAAACCAGTCTTCGTTGACTTCACAGCGGCATGGTGTCTCTCATGCCAGGTCAATGAAAAGGCAGTTCTGCAAGACCACATTGTTGAAGAGGAGCTTCTTCGTCGACACTACGTGCTTCTTCGCGCCGACTGGACTCGCTACGATCCGGAAATCACAACGGAGCTCAGCCGCATCGGGCGTAGCGGGGTTCCGACCTATGTAATCATTTCCGGCTCGAACAAAAAAACAACCCAAGTTCTGCCCGAACTGCTTACGCGCGGCGTAGTGCTCGATGCGATCCGAAAAGCCAGCACTCAGCAGGATAGCCAAATCCATACTTCAACGCCTGCCGGAAAGACGAGAAGCTAAGAAAACCTGACATACAGGTTTGGCCTTCGTTCTGGGTACCCGAATTTTTTCTGTAACTTCGGCGAGAGTTATGCGTCAAATCCGCGTGGCTACTAAGCGCGTAGAGATCGCCTCGCTGCGATCTGACACACATGAACATTCAAGCGACCGAGGCATCCGCCGATGGGCTGTTGGTCTAACGAGCCTTTTTTTCATCGTCTTGCAAAGCGCCTGCACACTCGTCATGGCGCTCAGCGGCGTTCGACTGATCATCGGATTTGGAGCCCTCGCCGCAGTTGCCGCGGGAGCACAGGCAACAGCAACCGGCTTTCACCAGGACGCCATACGCATTCCCATGATGGCGCTTGCTGTTCTTGGCTCCTGCATCAACCTGTACATGATCTGGAGAATTCGATCTCTCCGGAACCGGCCCTCGGCTCAGTGGAGGCAGCAACCGATTACGCGTCGGAGGGTGTGGGGAGAGAGAGTGCAAATCACACTCGCCGTTGTCGCTCTTTTTCTTGTTTTGGCCGAATTCCTCTCCCATCACTACATCTTCGGCCTGGTCAGATAGGAGAAGAAATCGAATAATGGTACGCTGATGGCAAACAGCTGCAGAGCCTCTGTTCTTAGGTAGCATCGATGCAAATCGTTAGTCTCGTTCCTTCAAGCACAGAAGCTGTTTGCATGCTCGGGCTCGAGGATGCACTTGTCGGGATTACAGATTACTGTCTGCACCCGGCGCAAATTGTTGCGTCCAAAGTGCGCGTTGGAGGAACAAAGAATCCCCGTATTCGAGACATCCAAGCGCTCAGTCCTGATCTGGTTATCGTTAATACCGATGAGAATCGGATACAGACATTCGAAACACTGAAGTCCCTCGGGCTGCATGTGCTGGTCACTTCAACAGATTCCCTGGACCAGGTTGAGGCGACATGGCTGCAGCTTGGGGACGCGACCGGAACAATGGGCCTGGCACGTCAATATCGCGAACGGATCGCTGCTGCGCGCGCGTCCACTCGCGAGGCGCTGAGAGGTGTCCGACCGCTGTCCACACTCATCCCGGTTTGGCGAGACCCTTGGATGGCGAGTGGCTCAGGGACGTATATCGAATCCCTGCTGGCGGAATGCGGCTTCCGCAATGTGTTTTCTCAGTCTGACCGCAAATGGGCCAAGGTTGCAGCACTGAATGCGAATAAGTCGGACGATGGACTTGCGTTGCCCGAACGTCCTGAACTGTGGGATTATTTCGAGTCCTGTTCTTCTGGTTACCGGCATCCTGCCCAAGATTGCTGGTCTTGACACAAGCTTTGCCGGGACGCGCGGTCTGCTGATTCATTTGGTGATCAGTGCGCTCATCGGCGCCAGCTACGGACTGCTGTTTAGGAATGAGGCCGCCAGCTTTGGTTTGGGCGTGGCGTGGGGATGGCTATTCGGCTTGATCTGGTGGTATTTGGGTCCGCTAACGCTCTTGCCGATGTTTCTGACAGGGGAAGTCGACTGGCGTCCGGAAGCCGCATCAGCCTTGCTTCCGTTGCTTCCCGGACATCTGATCTACGGAGCTACCACTGCCTTTGCTTTTCTGCTGTTGGAGCGCCGCTACATACGATGGTTGCTTCTCGATCCGCGAAACGCCGCGCGCGAACAGCGTCGAGTACGGCCTGTCGGCACTCCGGCGCCGGCTGTGTGGTTGTTTGCTATGGGATTGGGTGTGCTCTTGCCCATTCTGCTGGGCTGACGAACTCTGTAGCAGCCTGACCAAAGGTGCAGCTTAGCCTGCGTCCGGTTTGGGTTATTCAGTTTCTGCGGATGCAGGAACCACCGAGAATTGGATCTCCAGCTCGTCTTTCACCTTTACCACCCCGCCGACGCTCACCGGGTGGATGCCGAATGTGGTTTGTTTGAATCGGGACGTCCCCACATAAGCGCTCCCTTGTCTGTGGACGGTTGCCGAAACTGGATGGACCTGGCCGTGCAGTGCGAGATCGCCCTTCACGACAAAGGTATCTGCCCCGGTCCTTTGCACCGAGTTGGAACGGAAACTTATCTCCGGATACTGGGCGCTCTCGAGCACTTTGTCCTGCATGGTGCGCTGTACCTCGGCCTGCTGCTCGGGTTTCAGGTCCCTATCAGGTTCAACCGTCATACTCTTAGCCTGCACGGTGAAAAAGATATGGCGCGGCTCGTCCTCTTCGACGGCGCCGCTTGCGATAGGCGCGGTTACCCAATGCTCATGTCCCGCGGCAGAGAACAATCCAGCTTTGCCCACGTGAATGCGTATGGTGCTTTGCTGCAGATCAACCGGATGCTCAGCCGCGAGCGAGCGCTGGGAAGGTACCAGTACAGCGACGAAAACAAGCGACATGATCCTTACCTGTCTCATTATCTGTCTCATTCCCCTGCCCCCTTCGAATTTGTCGGCTGCTTGAATCGAGAATCGAGCTTGGTGAGCTCATCACGATAGAGCGGATTGTTGGGAAACTCCTGCTGTAATTCGGCAAGAAGGCGCCGCGCAGCTGCGGGGTCGTGATCGCGTTGGGCGACCAGTACCAGCAGCAGCTTGGCAAAAGGCTTCAGGAAACGCCCGTTTTCGGCCGTGAGCGTCAGTTCCCGTACCCCCTGCTCGCGGTTTGCCCGCGCTCCTGCCAGCTTGGCGAACCAACGCACAACAGCCGGCTTGATCGCGACGAGATAGTTCTCCGCCCCGAGCGCGAGATAAGCGTCGTAGCAGCCGGGATCTACCCGAAGCAGGCGTTCAGCCCAACCTCTCCCCTTTTTCGTGAAAGAAAGGGCAGCGATGTTACGTTTCTCAATGAGGCCGGTATAATCCGCTTTCAACCCGTTCACAAGCGTCTTGGCCAGCAGCGCGTCAGGGGATTGCGGATCCTGGGCCAGCATGTAGTCGGCCAGCGCATTGGCCATCGCGAGCTCCTGATTAAAGCGCGCCTTCAGTTCCTCGCTTGGAACAGGTCTGTCGCGCTGAACGAATCTCTGGTCGTCCGTGAAAATCTCCGCCTTGAGCACCCCAAGGCGCTCGAATTCCTGGAAAAGATACCCGCTGGCGCGCGCCGCAGGCGCCAGGGGGTTGCGCGGGTGCAGAGCCTCCCAAGCCGCGAATGTGCTCTCCCCACCGGCAAAGTCGAGATCATAGAGAGCATGGAACCCTTGGTCGAGCTGTTCATAACCGTCATCCGCCGCGGGCTTGCCACAGAGAGTGGCTTGAGCGGGGATTGCTGCCAGAATAGTCCCCAAAAGCATAACCGTCAGCCACTTTATCTTGAACTTGGTCATCCCTATGCGATTCGAGGCCGCGCCGCAGGTGACAAGTCTTCGTCCATTTTCCCCAAGCCAGCAACGCGTTAACTGCGGCTGTACGCCCGAGCTCCGCTGAGCTCCAGATTTGCTCCGCCATTACATCCAGGGCGCCCTGAGTGCACTCCCCAAGAACCTCACTTCTCCGCCACGATAAGAGAATAAGTCAAGTCTCCCGAGCGATACGCCTCGAGGATCGCGCGAATACCCTCAACGAATGATCGTACTTCGCGCGGAAAGAAACGAATGAGACCTCGCAGCTTGCGGCTGCGCTCCAGGCAGATCTCCCAGGTGCGCATGACCCGCTTGGTGATGTCTTGGCTGCCTCGCATTCTTAGACCGGCGTGTTCGATCTGTCGTTGGTAGTCCTCGGCGGTCTGTAGTGACGGGCAGAGGAAGGCATTTGCTACGGCGCTTACTCTGGGATTTCCCATGGAGCCTGTCCAGGCTGCGAGCATAAGCCGGCCTCCTGGTCGCAAAGATCGGGCGGTACGACGAAAGTAGTGGGGCTTATCTTGAAAGTGCTCCGATGATTCCATGGTCCACACCAGGTCAACAACGTTGTTGGGAAAGGCATGAGTCTCTGCATCCGCCACTACAAAGCGAGTCAACGTCTCAACTCCCGCACGCCTCGCATTTTCTCTCGCCAGCCGCATTTGCTTCGGGCTCAACGTCAGTCCCTCGGTTTGGCAGCTGAAGCGACGTGCAAGATAGACAGAGGTTCCGCCGTGACCACAGCCAACATCCAGCACTCGAAGCCCAGGCCGAACGTCACTCAGACTGGCGCAATGGTCGAGGAGATTGATTTGAGCCTCCTCAGGCAATTCATCGCCGCGCAGGAACAGACCATGGTGTATGTGATCGCCCCAGAAGGTCCGATAGATCCATGCAAAGGAATCGTAATGTTCGCGGATTAAATCGGGGGTCGCCACGGCTGGAAGACTTTTTAGAATATTTCCAATCATGCCGATGAGATTCACCCTTTACTAGAAAGTTACAGGTCCCAGAAGCTCCCGAAGCTGCGCCTTGATCAATGCCAGCGGTATCGCACCGTTAAATTCATTCCTGCAGCGCCCGAGTGCGACTGATGGTCAGAGTTGTCACCCTTGTCGCCCGTTTTAAATCCCAAGCAAATGCGATTCAATCTCAGGAATATAGGGATTGGTTGCAGGTTCTTCCATTGGGAAACGGATATGGGCCTAGTGCAGGATATTAGAGAAGAAGTGCTGCTTGAATGTGATCCGGGAAGGACCCTTCTTCATGCCAGCACTACCTGCGGAAGCATGCTGGCTGCTTTCCGTTGATAGCATGGGTCGATGTCCAGGAAATCCTTCGACATGCGCGCAACGAATGCGAAGACCAGGACCGCATTGAGTTTGTGCGCCGCATCGAACACGGTTCCTAGAACGCGCTTATCGCTTCCTAAGCTCCTCATCTCTGCCACCAGAATTGCAGTGTTCGGTGCTCAGAACCCAAGTGTGAGCTGCGCGTCAGCTCCAGATAGACTCTCACACTTTAATCAGCGGGGCGTTTTGACTGGCCGCAGCGAGGAATGCTAGCTTACGTTGAGCGTAGCTCTACGGCCGGGGTGCGATCATTTTCGAGAGCGACCAGTACGCAATTTCCGTCGCGAAGACGGAATACCGCGAGGCCTACAATTCCGCCGACGTCGACCGCCTGCTGGCTGTTTTCGCGTCCGAATTCGCCGACTGTTCGGACGGCGAGCCCAGTTTTTATGGCGAAGAGGCGGTGCGAGCTCTTCGGCTCCGAGTTACCGAACTCTTCCGCCGTTTCGCAGTCCGGATACAAGTGATCATCATTAATGTCGTGGTGAAAGGCGACTTCGCCTATGACTGGGGCTGGCACAAGATGTTTCTGACCAATAGAGACACCGGCGAGGCAACCGAGACCAAGTATCGCTATTTCGAAACCTGGAAAAAAGAGAACGGCGCGTGGAAGATTGACTACATCATCACCAATCGAGAATTCCCGCCGCATATGCTGCCGGAACACGGAGACGCACCCGCGCATCCTGCCTCTGCAGAAGAAAAACCCTAACCTTCTGCCGCCTCCTTCAAGCGCTGCCTGAGGCGGTCACTGAATCCCGCGGGGAGCTCAAACACACGGTCGTCGCCTACCAGGCGGACGACGTTGCGCATCCCGTCCAGAACTGCGGTGCAGTGCCCGCAACTCTTAAAATGCTCTTCCATCCGCCTGCGAAGGTCGGGATCAACAGCGCCGTCAATATAATTGGACAGTTCCCGCCATACTTCAACGCAACTGATTTCGATGATACTCAAGCTACCAGGGCCTCACTTTCTTCCAATTTCGCTCACCGATGCTCCATGACCCGTCATACCCCGGCGCCAGAGCATCGCGCATCTGCAGTCTGGCTCGCAACAACCGCGTCTTTACTGAGGCCTCGCTGATCCGCAATGCTGCCGCAGTCTCCGCGATATTCAAGTTCTGGATATCCCGCATGACCAAGACCTCGCGATACTTCGGATGCAGCGAAGCAATGGCTTGCTGCAAGGTCTCTCGAAGCTCGGCCCGCTCCAATGCTTCTGAAGGAATCTCGCGCCAATCGGCAAAATCCCTTGGCATGTAGTCGCCTTCTTCATCCTGAATTCGATCGTCCATGGATTGATGCAGAAACTTGCGGTCTTTACGCCGTTTCATCCGCGCCTCATTCAACGCTATCTGAATGAGCCAGGTGCTGAACTTGCTTTCTCGTCGGAAGGAACTCAGGTGACTAAACGCCTTGAGGAACGCTTCCTGGGCAGCCTCTTCAGCGTCTGCTTCATTCTGCAAAACGCTGAACGCAGCGATATAAACCGAGCGTTCGTAGGGGCTTATCAGCTCATAAAACAGCTCCTTCTCGCCTGCGCAGACCCGGTTGATGAGGACGATTTCCAGTTCTGTCGTGCGCGCCACCTTGTCTCGGGGGGCCGATGTTGATGCTGCTGACAACTCCACCTCGCAAGTTGAGGTGCGCCTCGAAACCTCTTTGAAATAAACGAGGATCGGCCACACCCACAGGGTTCTTAAGGCCTCACCTGTGGCTTTCAACAGGAGGCCCCTGCGCAGTGAGATTCCGCAAGTTCAAAAGGGTTGCAAACAAAAATACATGCAGATCTCTTAGCTAAGTCGGTAACCAGCTGGCCTTATCGTCATCAGAATCCAAGGCAGCCGTCTGGAGGAGAATTTACATGACCAAGGCGAGACGCAACCCGAGGCACACGGCGCAACTTCTGGAAGCCATCTAAGGGTCCAAATTTTCTGTCACTTTGAGGCCTGTCCCCGCATCTCAGGGGTGGAGGCTCGGCCGGCACGGTGCTCGCCGCGAGGTTGAGTGAGGACGCGGGCAAGTCAGTTCTACTGCTGGAGGCGGGGCCGACGTTTCGACCCAGCGAAGCCCCTCAGTCGGTGCGCGACGCTTCCAACCACGCCCCCGACCCTGAACTGATGTGGGACGATAACCCGGCGCGCCCTCCGAACGCTCCGTTCGAGCTGCGCGCTCGGGTGCTTGGTGGCGGCTCCTCGATAAATGCCGCGGTCAAATGTGACTTCAGGAACTGCAATCTGCGCCAGTTCAGGCCGTCCAATCTTGGACAGTCCACTGGCAACGAGTCCGCTCCCCACGCAGTCGAGGGGCACTTAAATATGGTTACTCGTCTATGGCCCATTCCGATGCCAATGCGGGCGAGTGCCCGTCAGTTCAAGTTAAACAAGAGCCCTTGTTCCGGTGCTGGCACGCGCGGGCGGCGGCGTGCGCTTCTTAATTCTTCAGGTCTTTGTCCAAACACCAGGACAGATTGTGAATTGAGCGCTGCCTCAATGAGACTGTTGGGCGGGACAGGATGCCCCACATCAATATCGGACGGGACTTCCACGGAGCTTTCGCTTTCGGGCTGTGTGGGAAACAAGCGCTGGTGTTCAGCATTGAGCTGTTTCCAAATGGCGTCGGCGGATTCACCGATGCCGTTCTTTTCCACCAGCTCTTTCGCCATGGACGTGAGCATGTCATCGTCTTCATCGAGGTTCTGCAGTCCCTCGCCCGCGAATTTCCCCTCCATGGCGAGAGCGACCAGTAATTTCTTTCCCATCAAACGAAGACATTTGGCTTGCATCGTGCCTTCGTAGCACAGGAACTTCACCCGGACTGGTTGCCTTTGGCCGATTCTCCAGGACCTCCGGCTGGCCTGTCGCAGCGTGTGCAGCGAGTATCCGGATTCGTGGAAGATGATCGTAGGCGCAAATAAGAGGTCGAGCCCGGTTTCGACCAACTTGGGATGGGCGATGAAGACCTGCACCCCCTCTTTCAGACGCCTCTCGTACCATGCTTCACGTTTTGAGGTGTCAACATTGGAGCGCATTACCGCGCAGGAGATTCCCTCATCCCACAAAATGCGTTCCAAGCGTGACGTCACGTCCCGTTTCTGTGTGTACACAGCAAAGACCTGGCATCGGCGCCCTTCAGCCAACTCCTTTTTGATTTCCTCGACCAGCCTGCGCTCTTTTGCGTAGACGAACTGTTCCGGTAGATCATCCGGGTTAGCGATCAGGAATCGCTCCCGCCTTCCGTCTTCATCCGTGGCAAAGCCGTACAGCTTGTCGAGCCCATGGGGATGATCGGGATAGAGGAGCAGGGCATTGAGCATGATGCTCAAAACGGAGCGATTGCCGCGGTGCGCCTTCAAGGCCTCTCGCATGTCTGCTTCGAGCCGTTCGTAAGCAGCTGCCATCGGTGCGTCCATTGGCACCTGGATGACCGATTCCTCGTAGGATGGCAAGGCGTCGGAGATGTCCTCCAGGAATACGAAGGCGCACGTGTCCATCAGGAATTCACCAAACAGCAGTGGCGACGCGCCCGGCTTACGCCGGACGGTTACGGTCGTCTTGCCATCCGAGCAGGCGTTTTCCGCCGGTTCGATCTTGGTAATCGTTTCCAGGACGCCGTAGTCCTGGGCAAAAGCCGACCGGCCGGATGAGCCCCATTCATAGCCTTTGCCGATCATCCGCTGCGGCTGCAGACGAAACAGGATGTTGTACAGATCGTCGGCGTATCCGCCGAGCAGGGTCCCGGTGAGTCCCACGATGCGTTCCGCGCACGAAGCCAGCGCTCCCAGCGCATTGCCTTGCGCGGTGTCACCGGCCAGCTGGTGCAGCTCATCACACACGGCATAGTCGAAGAAGTGCTGCATGTAGCGGCCGATGAAGTCCACGGGCGCAACCCGGGGAATCTTCTGGTTGTCGGCCTGCCAGAGCGGTGCATAGCGGGACCGGCAGGGCTTCTCGCTCAATTCGGAGAGAACTTCGGAAATTCTGACCTTTTCAAAATCGCTTACTGTCAGCCGGCCCTCATCCGTCATCATCGGCGCTCCGCTTGCGGGGTTGACAACGCAGCCACGGTAGCGGCCGGAGCGCGGCATCTGATAGGCATGGCGCCAGAAATATCCCAGCTTGGCTCGGTCACGGCCCACAATAAACAGCGCTGGTCTATTGCAGATTGCCTCCCACCGCTTGCGCGCGCAAGGATAGCTTTTGCTAAGGCGCAGGTCAGTCAAGGTTGTGCGCAGTCCCTCCCGCACGATCGAACCTTTTTTGAGCCGGACCTCATTGACTCCGTGCGGCACGTTCTCTGTGCCGCCGTTTCGTAGGTTGTCGATCAGAAATACCCGAATGCCAGGAATGGTGTGGAAGGCTTCGCGCGCCCACTTCTCAACGATATGTGGGGGCACCATGGCAAGGGCCGTAAACGGTTTGCCGCCACGGTGAACGTGCATGGCGCCAAGCGAGATCAGTGTCTTTCCGGTTCCGCACTCGGCAATCACTTTGGCGCTGCGTGCCAGCCGCCATCTTTTCACCAAGCCCATAATCGCCAATGTCTGCGCGGGAAAGGGCTGGCGCAATAGTGTGCTGAGGCGAGGGGAAGGCGGATCCTCAACCTGTTGAAGCGCCGGATATGTGTCGAGGATGCGTTCTCCCAGCTCGACCGCATGGGCGCGCATGTAATCGTAGATGTTCGAAAGCTGCTGCATAGAGTTCCTGAAGGGTTCAGAGAGAAGTGGAACGGGCAAGTGCCCAGCCCTGGAAGTCAGGTAAGGAACGAGAATTGATGGGAAGCCTTGTAGGGGGTTGTTAATTGCAGCTACGACGAAAACTCGATAGCGCTTGTGGGTCTCAGAGCGGTTTAAGAAATTTGAGACCTCATCACCTCAGGCTACATTGCGAATGGGTTTTCGATACGTATACCAGCGATCATTTGCCCCGGGTTTAGCTCTTCAGACAAGATCCGAGTGGCGCCGCTTTTGAGAGCGGACGCTACTATGAGAGCGTCCCAGAATCCGATCTTGGATGCGTCCTCGATTTGAAATGCGGTAGAGATTTCGCCTGGTGTGGTATCAATGCACCACACCGCATAGCTGCTCACCACTAAACGCGCTGACTCTTTGGAGAGCGGACGCGGAATTTTTCGCGTCACATTAACATAAAATTCCTGAAGCACCTGGGTGCTGAGGACGCCGTTCCGTTCGGTCCAAAGCTCACGGAGAACGCTCCGTGCCGTGTCGTGCTTTCCTTTGCCATCGACGTCGTGCGCATAAATTAAGACGTTGGTATCAACAAACGTTTTACCGTTCATGTAATTCATCGCGGGAGGCAATCGTGCCCCCCAGGTGGAAACCCTGGTCGAGAAGGACCAAAGCCTGGCGCTCGGAACGCTCATATGCTTCTTCACCAGCCACGAGCAACTCAATTTCCTGAGACAGCAAACCGCTGATCGACGTGTCACGTCGAGCAGCGAGGATTTTGGCTTTCTTGAGTGTCTGCCGGCTCAGGCTCACGGTAACATTCTGCTTCTCTTGATCTCGGGAATTCGCCATTTTAAACCTCCGCTCCACCTTGTACGTGTAATACGTGTATCACGTAAAACACGTAAAGTCAACAAAATGGAAGTGGTCAAAACAACTTGCAATCAGCTGAAACGCCATAGCTTACTTAAAATGAGGGGCATCACGAATATTTAGACATCCTCAAACTTGAGCATCTGCGCCAAAGTTAACCGACTCCACTCGATAGGACCGTTGCCCTCCGGAAACTGAAGCTTGCCGTCACGCAAGCCCCTGCTGATGCAATTCATGAACAGACCCTTTGGCCCCTTCGCGAGAACCGGATTGCATCCAATCCCGATCAGCGGCTGGACGGCATTCAGACGTTTCAGCTCACCTGCAATCCAGTCGGCCCAATCCGCCGTTCCGGGGAGGCCGTGAACATGAGCCAGCGAGGCCCAGACAAACTGGGGAGAGTCATGGAGCAAAATCGTTCGCTCGGCGTTTTTGCCACTCGCAGCCTGAGCAAGTTCTTCCGAAATTGCTACCAGATGCCTGAGGGGACGCTTGTGTCCATCGACCTGGAGCGATCCGCGATACGATTCGGCGTTGGCTCCCAGGGTAACGTGAAAAGATGTCTGGTCGGGAGCTTCAACCGTGAACCAGTCCCTGCTGGCAATGGCCGCGCTTAAAGCGGCGATCTGTGTGTCGCCCCCGATCACCGAAATCAGGTGCGCCTTCAATTGGGAATTTGACTCAGACTCGCCGATGAAGCGATCAAGCGGCACCTTGAAACGCGTGGTCGTCTTTTTCTGAACCTTCGTGTAAACCAGATGACCAAAGCGGAAATGAGCATTCTTCACGAATCGTCACTCTCCTTTCCGTGGGTCAGGATCTGTGTGCGGCCGTCAGCAAACACGAGACTCAACTCATGTGAGAACCTTTCCCGGTCATGCTTGATGAGGGTTCCGTTCGGCTCGCTTTCTTCCCAGTGATCAACAAATTTGACAGATCGCCAATGAGCGATGTGACGTTCTTCGCCTTGCCCGAATACTCCGTTCAACATGCCGGCTGTGGCCAGCAGACTTACGTGGCCGCCATGTAAAGGTGTGAGTGGCCTTCCCTTGACGCTGCTGTGTTCACGAATCAGGATGCGGCTGGCCTGCCGGTATGCTGCTGATTGCGGTAGCAGATCTTCGACTTTGTCGAGCGGGATTCCCTGGTCAACAAGAGAGGTCGGTGCCGAAGGTGGAACGGAGTAAGCCGTGTCCAGTGAGTCCGTCAGCGCCCCAATTTCGGCTTCATCGGCCACTCGGCACAGGTAATCCGCGGTTTGAAGAAGCAGCGAGTCCGGAAGGAGCATATGCCGCGGTCGCCGTAGAGCCATGACGACGACCTGGCTGTAGTGGACGGATTCCGGTTCAGTCAGGCGGTAGACGCGCAGATCGATAAATTGCTCCGCCAGCAATTTGGCACAGACTTTCAACTGGGCCTGAGGCAGCACAAATACCAGCACACCCTTCTGTTTCAACCAGCGGTACGTGTGCTCCAGGAACACAACTTCAAGCCGCCTGTTGCCTTGCTGCCCGATCTCAAAATCGTAAGGTGGGTTCAGGTACAGCAGGGACATCGATTCAGCTGGACAGCGAACGGTCAATGCGTTTGCCTGGGTCACCTGGATTCCAAGCTGTGCCGCCTGTTCCGCGCGGTAGGCATCGATTTCGATTCCGTAGGCGTGTGCCGTAGTCGGCTCGAGCAAGCGCGCGAAGGCCACACCGTCGCCGACGCACGGGTCCACGGCCGCAAACTCCTCCGGAAATTGCAGGTGCGCACGGATACGCGTCGCTTCCGCTACAGGCAGGGGATAAAAGCCGAGCTTCAGTCGGCCAGCAAACCTCATCGCAGTTTCCTCCATGTCTGGGCATTGGCGTTCCCACAAAGTTTTGCCTCTGCGGGCCGAGTTCTCGCCCGGCAAAAACAGCGAAGCCAGCCTGCTGGATCCGTCTGGCCGATCTCGCCGCGCCGCGGCCCGCAAACTCCGGGCGTGGCCCGGTTGACTCTCGATGTGGGCGACGGAAACTGCGGACCGGGATGCGGTGTTGAATTCTTCGCTGGCGACAGCCAGGCGATCCGCTGGCGCTTGCACGAATGAAACGCATGCGTGGGGCCAGTGAAGGCTAATGCGGCGAGTAGCAAAGAAAAATGTCACCCGCCCTGCGGTGGTGAACAAAACACCGTTTTCGCCAATCCATGGCGCTGCGAATCTGCTGCGGCAGATTCGGAAAAGTTATCTGTCAGCAGTGGGTCCAAGTCGTGCGGGCTCTTCCAGGATATCCAGCAGCGCACCTGCGCAATAAACCCGGTCACGTCTGGCATCGCCCACAGGTTTGACAATACCGGCGCGCTCCAGCCTTTCGATGGCGCGCTGCGCTGTCGTGAATGCGATCCTGAGCCGCTGAGCAACGCCCTTGGTGGTAACGAAGGGATTCGCTCCCAAGAGTTCGACGACACGTAATGGGTTCTTGCTGGTCGCGCCGGAGACGTTTTTCTGCCACTGGGCTATAAGTTGGTTGATGCGGGTGGCTCGGCTCAAAGCATCCTCGGACATGCGAGCGACTCCAAGCAGGAAGTACTCGATCCAGTCGTTCCATGCCCCGCGTTCGCTGATGTCGCGCAGGCCGTCGTAATAATCCCGCCGCGATGCTTCAAAAAACGCCGACAGATAAAGCAGCGGCGTGGGGAGGATCTGGCGTTCGATCAGGAACAAAGTGATAAGAAGCCGCCCCACCCGGCCATTGCCATCAAGAAATGGATGAATGGCCTCGAATTGATAATGGGCCAGCGCGATGGTCACCAAGGGAGGCAATTGTGATTGGTGTAGGAACTTTTCCCAAGCCGCCAGACATGGCTCCACTTCCCCCGGGGGCGGCGGGATGTAGGAAGCTGTCGCTAAAGTACTGCCAGGTTGGCCAATCCAGTTCTGTACGTTGCGAAAACGCCCAGGCGCAGCTTGCTGACCTCGGACCCCCGCCAGAAGCTTTTTGTGCAACTCGCGCGTGAGCCTCACGCAAAGAGGCAGCTTCTTGAGCAGCAGGATTCCGTGTTCCAGAGCAACTACGTAGTTGCCAACTTCCCGAAGGTCCTCGGGGCTGCGATTCACAGCCGCGCCAGCCTCGGCGGCGAGCAACTCCCCCAGCGTAGCCTGGGTGCCCTCAATCTTGCTGGATAGAACAGCTTCACGCCGGATGAAGGGCCGGATCAGAATATGGGGATTAGGAAGCCGGCCGCCTTCGCCAGCCAACCGTCCCACCAGCCGATCTGCGTCCGATAGCGCTCCAATCAGCCGTGGTGTCCAATCCAGTTCGGGCGGCAGGGGCGCAGGCACGAAGGCGGAGTATCTACCTTGCGATACTCTTGTGCCGGGAATGTCGGCCTTTTTGGGCATGACCTGGGTCTCCTCAGGATCGAAAATAACATTCCTCGCTATTTTCATTTGGTATATTAATCGAAAATAACAGCATTTGCTACATGCGTTCAGCGTCGCTTCGCTAGCGTGAACATATCTGGAACTGGTCTGGCCGGAGCATTCCGGCGCATACCCAAATCCTCCATTCCGCGAGGGGGTGTACCTTTGCCAGAGCTAGCGTGGCAGATTACGATTTCCAGTTCGGAAACGGCCTGCGGCTGGAATTGCGAAACGTGGTGATCAGGTCCCGGATCATGCGCCGGCGCTGGTAGAGCGATTCAACGACTTGATCCAACGCGGCCTGGTCATACCCGTACCATTCCGGCGGAATCGGTTCAGCACACCGCCAAATGTCGATGATGTCCACATCTTCCGCCTTGGTAAGCGCTGGCTCAAAAGATCGCCAGCCAGTCACGCTTGCATACACACAGTTTCTTGCGTAAACGCCACGCAATGGGGTGTCGGGGAATGTCCATTCACCGGCATTGAAGCAATAGCCCTGGTCGATGAAGCTGGCGTAGTAGCGACGGCCTTTGGGCGGGCGAGCAAAGATCGCCTGCCTGCCATCGCTGTTGGCAGTCCACTTATCGAGCACGAGACAGCGGCAAAAATCCCTCAAGTTCGCGACCCGCGAAAGCATCGCTTCGGGCAGGTAATCGAAGACTTGGGTTTCCAGGTCGGGATAGAGCGAAGCAAGCTGTTGGCCGCTGCTACAGGGTTTAGCTAAGCCACCGACGTCGACTCGCAGATCGGGGGTGTTGGCAATGAGCCAGTCTGACACTTCAATTGCCTCGACGCGGGGTAAAGGCAAGCCGAGCCATTGCCCAAGCCTGGTCGCTAACATTTCGTTGGCCAAAACTCTTATGTGTTGAGGGTTGTTCTGGAATTTGGTGACGTAAAAGGCACCATCGGAAGCCCGGAGAAGATGGGCTTGTGAGCCTCCGCGCATTCTCCGGACGTGCTGCATTGCATAAATTCCGGTACTCATTTGGATTCCGTGTAAGCCAGGGTTTTTGGTGGTGATTTCGTTTGAGGTTTTGTTACTTCTGTTTGTGGGCGGGCGCCGCACACTGGGTGCTGATATCCGTATCGCCGTCTTCCGGTTCAGAGTTGCAGCCGGAACTTTCCCCAACTGCCGTGAGCGAATTGCTAGGCTCCGCGCCAACCTCCCGGTGCGAGACGGTTATCCCGTCACCAGAATCCGCTTTTTTCCTGGCGATCCCACAATAAAGATGAATGCAATACAGAGATTCACAACCTGAACATTCCTTGTGCTGCGGCCTTCCGTGCTTTTCCGGGTTGTAGCGTGGGTGAACACTACATCTCCCGTCAAAGCGGAATCTGATTCTTAGAGCCATTGCCACTCCTGGGTTTAAAAGCAGGGAATCGGTCTTCAATTGTCTGTAGATGTTCTCCGCGGGGCTCTACTGTTGGCTTCGAGGCCGAGCGCCAGGAATAGCGAGCAAAGGTCATCACAGGAATTTCTTGATGAGCTTGCCGTTGCCATCTTTCCAATCGCGCAATTCCACGAGTTCGATCCGCATCTGGACGTCTAGCTGAATGTGAAACGCAGTTCTGTCCTGAAACTGGATGTCGACTTCGTGGGCATCGGGGTCGTTGGTTAGAACAATGCGCTGTGATACTTTGCCAGCGATGTGTTCGATAAAGGTGTGGGCTATTTCTCCTCCTGGTCGGGTTGGGGAAAGGAAACTGTGACGAGAACGAGTTGGCAACTGGACAGTCTGCCGCAAGTCGCGGCTATTCAATCCGCGCTGATTCGAAGCGTTTCGCCAAACGGCGCCGTCCTGCGGGAATCGGTCACCCACAGAACTGGATATTCTGGGATCGGAGGATAGGAATGGCAGCACAGATCGGTGAGATAGATAAGACAGACAGGTGAAATTTGGTTTGCCTCAACCCACTCGAATACTGGACGGAAGTCCGTGCCTCCACCGCCCTTAGCTTCCAGGTCAATTGGCTCTGACGGCCCGAATTGCTGGGATGCCTGAACTGCCGCGTCGCAATAGACGACGTAAATAGCCTCCGGATTGGTTTCGTCGGCGATGGCCGAGATTTCGCCCGCAAATTGCTCAAGCTCTTCCTCACCGATGGAGCCAGATGTATCTATGCCAATGACAATGGTTCCTAGACCAGTCCGCTCAACGGATGGCAAGTACAACCCTGAAGCGACATAGCGCCGGTTTGGTGGCGTCCAGCGATAATCGGCGGGCGTGGTCGCCGAAACGAAGTCACGCAGGATACTTCGCCAATCTTGCTTTGACTGTCGGCTTTCGTTCAGAGGTCGGTCCAGATTGGCAGGCTCATGGCCACATGATTTGGCTGAACGTATTGCCTGATCAGCGGCGATGCTCCACTCGTGCTGCTGTCGGCTTTTTTCCCCTTCTGACGCTGGTCTACCGTCTTCGTCGATGGCGTCCAGAACCTCTCCGAATGCACCCGGCGGACAGGACACAGTTTCTGTCTTGCCGCCTTGGGAATTCCCAACCGCCTTGCTCGCCACTTGATCTCCCGAACTGGATTCAGACGGTTGCTGACCCGACCCTTGTTGTGCGCTGGCCGCGTCACTACCTGGGCTTGGCGGCTGCGGCGATTGGGCGGGCGTTGAGTTGGCCCCGCTGCCATTCTTCTGGAGAAGCCGGGCATAGATCTCTTCTGCGCTTAAGTTGTCGAAAGCAGGATCAGTCAATGCTCCCGTGGGCAGGGTGAACCCATTTGCGACCAGCATGGGATTGATTGCCAGATCGGCGGCTTCATTCCAGAGCCGGGGATCGCGTTGGCCGCGACGACAATGATGTCCAAGCGCGCAGTGCAGGACCTCATGAGCCAGCACTGCTTCAAGTTCTGCCGGCGTGAGCGAATTAGCAAAGGCCGGATCATAGAGGATGCGCCGGCCATCCGTAGCCATCGTTGGCACGGCACCGGTCATAAGCTTTAGCCGAAGACACAGCGTTCCAAAGAATGGCTGATTCAACAGAAGTTGTGTCCGCGCACGCGTCAGCTTGCGTTCAAGACTGTTCTCGTGTCTCATTCGACCTCCGCCGACTCAACGGGTCGTGGTCGGCACGCCCATGTAAGCAGCCATCCGCTGTGCAATATTCCCGGCTGCTTTTGCAGTCTCTGAACGCACCGTCTCCGATTTGCGCAGTTCCTGCGGGTCCACGACCAGCGATCGGCGGACCTCCGCGGCCATGCGGTCCAGCTCAGTGTCTCCGGCAATGTTAAGCTTGGGCAGGACGTCCACGATCTCAACGATATTGGTGATCATCGAGTCGTAGAGTCGGGGTTTGTTCCCATCCTGCGCTGCGTTGTACTCGGCCATGCGGCCAGACAGGTGCGAGACGACCTTGTAGAGCCGCTGCCACAGTTCATGAGTACCGACGCGCAGCGACGCCTGGATGGATTCGGCAATCTGGCGCTTGATTCTCTCCCGGTCCTGGTCGCCCATGGAAACCCTGAAGTCATCGGCATTGGGCAAGGGGAGTACTTTGGTTTCAAAAGAGAATCTCGACCGCAACTCCTCGGGAAAGGCCAGGCGTAGCTTTCCGTCCTCGTCGCGCATTCCGGGATAATCTTCAACCTTGAAAAGCGTTCCCAGCCTGCTCTGGCTAGTAACCAGTTCTTCGAATCTCGCCAGAAAGCGGGATATGGCGGCGTTGAATTCCGCCGCGTGGCCGCGCATGGTTTGCGTGTGGTCCATGTAAACAGCAGCGGGAAGGACGCGATATCCGTTGTCACTCCAGGGAAGGGTGACGAACTCATGGTCGCGCCGCGCCCGGCCGATGAGCTTGGTGATCTCCTCCAGCTCCTTGCGCGGGACCAGTCGCTTGTTAAAGCGGCCGGAATCCTTGTCGGCGCCGTGGATCTCGGCGATTTCCTCCGAGGCTTCGCGGTCGTACTTGTAGCCCGACCAGGCGCTGATCGAGACCGTACACAACATTGCCTTCGAGGACAGGGAGCTCTCCTCTTTCGGCGGCAACGAAACCTCAAGCGGAAATAACGATGTTTGTGGAAGCACAGCAGTAGCCATACTTGGGATTTCCTCCGTTCTGGATGTATCAAGCAAGTACGTGGTGGTTCGTGGTAGCCCATTTCGTGAATGCCGGCGTATGTTGCACAGCCGGTTGGCGAAGGGAAGCGTCACGCACGCACAGCACGCTGAATTCGGTGGGCATGCGACCAAGGTATGTGCAGATACGATCAAAATTCGTATAGGTGGCGCAGTGTGCCAGAGCTGATGCAACCGCGTATTGCGCCGCCGCATTTTCTGGCACCGGTTCTTTGAGCGGGTTCAGCAGAATCGCATCGATGTTCGGCAACTCCCGGAATGTTTTCAGGAACGCTGAGAATTCCGTTGCTGCACCGGATCCTACCGCTCCGGCAACCAGTTCATGCTCGACAGACTGGTCTGGCGTCGCGTCAAGAATGCGGGATACGAACTCCCAGGATCGGGGTGATGGAAACGCGTTCGCGTCTCGGTCAAAGGCGCTGAGCAACTCCTGCCGGAAACGGAGAAATGCAATGACCTCCGGCCGAACGCCGGCCTCAATGGCCCACTCGGACCAGTCCTGCAGATCAACCTCCAACTCAAGGTGTACGAATCGGTTCCTCAGGGGCGTTGGCATCCGAGTCGTGACCGCCCTGTCGGAATCGCGGTTGCCTGCTGCGATAATCGCCCATCCTTCCGGGAGGGTGTATTCACCCAGCTTGCGATCGAGCACAAGCTGGTAGCAGCCGGCCTGGACCATCGCGGGCGCCGCGTTCAGTTCATCGAGGAAAAGTATTCCCGCTCCATCTTGGGGCAGGAATTCTGGTGTCGCCCACTTGGAGCGCCCGTCTTGTCCCAGGAATGGGAGACCACGCAGATCGACCGGATCAAGTAAGAGAGCGCGTACATCCTGTAGCGCGACCTTCAAGATGGCAGCTAGCTGATGGACTACGGCGGACTTGCCAATGCCGGGCCCGCCCCAGAGGAACACGGGTTGCCGGGCATTTACGAGTGTGCGCAAGGCACCGCAGATGGCAGATGCTTTCATAGGGATTTCCTTTCGCGAAATCCAGAATATTTGACATGGAGTTGGAGAAGGAATGGCTTGAGAATCGACACGCCGGGTGTTCTTAGCAGCGATGAGGTGTGGAGGAGGACCTGAGGTTATTTGGCCTTAGAGTACAAGAACATTCGCACCACGCGACTTCAACACGCGGTCAAACCTAACAAGCTTCAAGTCTGCGACCGAGGCGAAGGCCAGAAGATAAGCATCGGCCCAAACTTTGGGAGATCGAGTGGACAGCCGCGAGCGCGAGCGGAACTCCTTCTCAAGGTCTTCCGGCTCGGGGAGAAACACAATCCTGCTGTCCCCCAGATGCGATCCCATAAGCTCCATGCTTCGGACATGGTCTTTGCGTCCTTGCCCATGATCTTTTCAGTGGTCAGGAGCCTCAGAACGGTGATCTGAGTGAAACGGCAGAACAAGAATTGTTCTGCACCGGCCCGCTCGAACCAGGACGCGGCTGTTTCTGAATGGACGTGCCGGCTCCATAGGAGCGCCAGCCAGACGTTTGCATCAAGGAAATTCAACGTGTTCATAGATCTGTTCGTTGGTCAGGTTTACCTTTGGCCCTTCGGAAACGATCGGCGGGAACCGCACCCTCCGGGGACGTGGACGCTGGCCCTGCAGTAATACTCTTCTGACCCCCGCGAGAACGAGTTCGCGGACGGAGAGGCCTCTCGCCGCAGCCTGTTCTTTCAGTTTTCGATATAGAGGCGCGGGAATATCAACTGTAGTGCGGACTGACTTCTGTTTCATAAAGCGATTATTCCACCTTTGCCATAAATATGGATGGCGCAAGTTTTGCTTTTTGTCCCTGCGAATTCGACCGTTAGGCTTTCCTTTAGTAAGGGTCCTCGGCACCGCAAAACTCATCTTGGAGTCCTGAGTCAGGACAGGACGCACCTGCGTGACTGAGATTGGAAAACATCAGTAGTTGATAGCCGGTAGCGTTCCCACCAAGGCCCACGCTTAGCGCGCCACTTTCATGCCTTCGAACCCATGGTCTAGGTTTGATCTGATCCGATAGCGCCACACATTCAAGGCTCACGTTGATGTAGAAATACTGAGTTAGGAAGGAATTCTGGAGCTGTGGCAAGCTGTGACGAGGCTGCGGTTGGAATTAACGGTATGAACGAACAGGGTGTTCGCAGGAAACGGCGCTCATTTCACTGGCCGGAAGAAGCAACACAATTGGTCAGGGAATACTTGAGATCTTCAAAACCCGGCCAGTTCCGCAGCAGAAATAGTGTAGCCGGTTTGGCGACAAAGCTAGCCGCCCTCTCGGGCCACCCGCGGGATGCCTGCTTCCGATTCTTGTATCACCAAGGCGTAACTCAAAGGCGCCCCTGGCGATCGTGGACGAAGCCGGAGCAACAACGGCTGTTCGACCTGATCGAAACCTGCCCAGTGGAAGAAGTCTCACAAATCATGCAACGTTCGCCGCGTTCCATTCGCTCCATGTTGCACCGTTTGGGGGAAAGCTCACAAAGAGGGCGAGATTGGTTCACGCCATACAGCCTCGCTGAAGCTTTGCACGTCAGGGTTGACGAAGTTCAAAAGTGGGTCACTCACGGTTGGCTCAAGTGCCGGGTTGTGGAAACAAGCAGTGTCAAAAAGAGAATCATCGATCCTGATGATTTCTCTGATTTCGTAAAGCAGCATGGTCGCGCTGTGGTCGGCCGGCGTCTGCATGCCGACGGGCTTTGGTTTGTGCAGCACTTTGTATTTCCGCCCAAGCACGCACACCTCCTGCCCCTCAGAAAGAGCGCGAATATGCCTGGTCGAGAAAATGAAGATGGGGACGATGACGAGACGACAGTCGAGCAGATAGCTTAAAGAAACAATGATCTTCTCAAGCAGGCTCGCCCCCTTAACAATGCTGGTTGGTGCATCTTTCCGCAATCACGATCTTGTTCCAGCAAGCGGAATATATGAAGTGCGCCATGCTCTGCACACTCTTCCGAAAGCAGTAGCTCTTTTCAAGGGCGAGTGTTTTCCCAGCTGCAGCAAATTGCCATTCGGCAGTGTTCTTCACCATGATCCGCACCATTCCTGCTCTAGATTTCATCACGAACCTGCAAATCAGGGTGTCACTCCCGCGATTGCCATGTGTAGATAAAACGCCAGCATGAATCTTCGTGGGTTATTGATTCACGATGGTCGTGACCGTTACCGGCCGTGCTCCGGTCTTGCCGTCTTCGCATACATCCATCGTGACGGTCTTTTGGATCACATCGAACTGCCCTGAGACGTTCGGGAAATTGAATTGGACCGCAGCGTTGTCCTGATTGCATAGCGGCTCTTGTGATATGGCAGCAGAAGAACCTCGCGTGCTTCTGCTGTGCGGCTCGACGACAAGTTCTTGGGCAGACATACAAAGCGTTCCCGTTCGTGGAAAACCCTCCGATAAAAAGGCAGCTTTATGCTAAAAGAACCAAAATGAAAGTGCTAGACATCTAACAAGCAGAGGCATTTTATGAAGCGATTTTCTCTAATGGCGATCAGCTTGATTCTGGTGGCGGTTTCCGCCCTGGCTGCGCCCAATTCAAGTACCGCGAAGGTGCCGACGTTTCCGGGCACTCTGGCGAATGCGCGCTACGTCTACGTAGCCTCCTACGACGGAGATCAGTTCGATCCGAACCTATTTGCCGAAGATCGCAACGCGATCGGCGCCGTGCAGAACGCCATTCAGAAGTGGGGCAAACTGACGATCGTGTACCGACCCGCGGAGGCCGACGTCATCATCCTAGTGACGAGCCGGCCTTCCGAAGATCTGTTAGCCGTGTACGACGCGCACCAAGGGCCGATCGGCAATTTTCTCTGGCGCGTCATGGGACGCGACGGTCTTCAGTACGGTGAAACTCCGCTGGTCACCCAATTTGAAAAGGGATTCGAAAGCGTGCAGAAGCACAAATAGGCTCGCAGGCATTCCGTTATACGCATCGGCCGACGCGCAGGGGCGACGTCGCCCGGTCTCCATGTTTATCCCGCTCCTATCAACAATGTCCCGCAAAGAATGTCACCGCGCGCTGAAGAAGCTGACTGTGCGAAAAGATTTCTAAAACGAGTGACAGCACAGCTCAACAAAAAGTAGAGCTTCGAAGCAAACGTCGCAGCACGTGGGTCGCGCTTTTAGGGTACGTTTTTGGAGTCGAGCGCTTCGAGGGACAGCACGATGCATTTCAACGTTTCGAGATTGTCCACGCGTTCCAGCGACGGCACCTTTAGAGACGAGAGAATCTTAGCCAATGGTCCAGCACCAACTTTCTCCAGGGCCGATTTCAAACGATTCAAGCCGCGCTCGGCCGCCTGCATATGTTCGAATAGGCGCTTTTGCAGTCGTGGATCCTTGATCTCGCTGGGGTTCCACACCTTGGCCACGGACTTCAGAATGCCTCGGTACAAGGCCCGTCCAAGTGGCTGGGCCATCGCCTCAATCTGCCGCAGCAGTTCGCCGTCCGGGGTGCTCGCAAGATTCGCTGGATTCCTCTGATCGGCCCCGTTTGAGGTGGGGCCTTTGACGGAATCTCCGTTCGGTCGAAGCCCCTGCCGCCATCCATCGGGAGTCGCCCAGAGAGGCAGTTCTGGGGCCTTTTTCGGTCGTTTTCGATCGTCCAGATCGACCCAAACGCCGTCGAAGTAATAAAGGTAGCGGCCCAGTCCAAAGCAGATACAAGCGCGTTTGAACGCTTGTGCTTCTGCGCTCGTGGCCGCGTTCTCATCATCAGCCCATTCCTCCCCGGTTGCCGAGTGTGAACCGAGTCCGAAAATCGTTAGCTCGCAAGTAACAAGAACCTTGGCAACTGTCGTCTGGTCCTTGCCGCGCTGGAAGTTTGCGCTGGTATGGACGGCGTATTTGCGCGTCCAGCCGGCCGGAGTGACCGACGCGTTCAGGCGGTCGGTGTACGCTCTCTGATCAGCATAAGGCATCACCCGGCCGCGTCGCTTGTCTTTTGCCGTGTTGGTGACGCGCCATTCGATGACGGAAGGCTCGAAGGGCACTTCCAGATCGTCAATGATCTGTCTGATGCGATCGTCGGGAAGACGTGAAACCGCACCCAAATGCTGGCTGACGTGCGCATCGTCTGCACCGTTGACACGTGCTTGAGATGAGCTTCCGGCATGTCCGTTTGGATCAGTCATAGAATCCTCCTTTGGCAAAGGGAATCTCAGGATTGCGGTTAGTAGACGATTTCGACTTTCTGGGAAGAATGCACGAGGTACCAGGTTGAAGTCGATCTTGGCTCCGCCTCCAGCGCGAAGGCTATCCTGAAACGCGGCATCGTACGTGGCGTAGTAGCGTTTGGTAAGCGAAGAGAAAATATGGCTTAGCTTTATGGGTAGGCAAGGTGCGCCAAAGTGCTGTCCCCCTTCAGGCGCAGGTTGAGTTCAGCGATCACTCAGAAAGGAATATCTTCGTCCGTGATCTCGGCTGAGCCGGAGTAAGCGGGTTGATTCTGATTATTATTATGACTGGACCGATCCTCACTACCGCTGCCGTTCTCGTGTGATCCAAGCAGAACCAGGTCGCGGGCGACAATTTCTGTCCGGTACTTTTTTGTACCGCTCTCACGGTCCTCCCAACTCGACGTCTGAAGCTTGCCTTCTATGTAGAGTTTGGAGCCCTTCTTCACGTACTCACCCACGATCTCAGCCAGGCGCCGCCAGGCCACGATGTTGTGCCACTCGGTGCGCTCCTGCCATTCATCGCTTCGATCTTTGTACTTTTCGTTAGTGGCGAGGCTGAATTTGGCAACCGGCGTTCCGCTTGGCGAATACTTCACCTCGGGATCCTTGCCGACATTTCCGACGAGGATAACTTTGTTCACGCTCTTAGGCATGTCACGACTCCAATCATCAAGGATTTGTCCCAAGCCGCGAATGCAGCTGTAGGGAAAGTTTTCACAAATGCGCGAAGTTCATTCGCAAGAGATGGGCGGAACGATTTCAGCAGGTTCGACGCGTTGTGGAGGCCAAGGTCAGATTAGGTGGGTTATTGCTTATATCCAGTGGAGGGCGAGGGATGGCTGGATCGGGTCTTCAGGTGCCGTATTCCGCTCTGTGATTCCAGTTCCGCTTCAATCCATCCGCGGCTCTTTTGGTCGCCAAAACAGCAAAGGCCCACCAGTTCCTCGCCGCATTTTGAGACAAGGCGCAGTAGCTGCTGGTTGGTAATCGAGTGAAATGGATAGGGTTGGCCAGCGCAGATCTTGAAGCGCGCCGATGTGTCGGTCGGATCCGGCGGAAACTCAATTTCGATGTGCCGCTTGCGGCGCCCTAGTTCCAACAGCAAGCAGGGCATCACAATATTTGAACAGTACGCAACATCTTCGATACTGACCGCGTGCCGCTCCCCCACGTCGCCCTGCAATACTGGCACAATATCGGACATTAGGCACGCCCTTGCCCGCTCACCCCATGAATCCGGCCGTATTGCGAGCCGCAAAATATCATCGGACATGCGGCCAAGGATTTCGGCAAACCCAAAGCCATGCAGCTGTCGTAGCTGGTCCTGCGCATCCTCCAGGAAACGCTCGCACTGTTTCAGTATCTTCGCCGCGTCCCTGGGCCCTATACGCGGGATTTGCTGCTTGACCGGCGCGAAGTTTTTATTTCTGCTGCCACGCATTGTGAGCTCCCATTGATTAGGTCGTGTAGGCTGCAAAGCGAGGCTGATCTTTAAGATGGCATTATAAGCGCAGCTGCGCCTCTCGTATGCCGCCGAAATACGGCCGTTATCTCTGCTGGCGTCGCGAATGCCGGTGGGGCATGTTGCCACTGAGGGCGTAACAACAAGGAAAACATTCCTGTTCGGAAAACAAATCCTCGTACATTGTTGTTAGCTTTTGCGCTAGTGTGTGAAAGCGGAAACTGCGAAGGTCGCTCGGGGTTAAACAGATGAGTTTTCAAGAATGTCCCGGCACCGGCGATCCAATAATTGTGCCAGTAGCTCCGATTCATTTGCAGCATCTACGGGATCGCGAGACAAAGCTGAATGCAGAGCGGCTTTGAGCCAAAACGAGGCCGCCGGATCTTGAAGCACCGCCTCGATTGCCGGCAGATCGTCAGTATTCGGCTGCTTCACGTGATTCATCAAGCAGCACCATCGGATGCCAGCAAACCTGTTGAATTCGTTTCCAGAATGTTCGGGTCTGCAGTAATCGGCCTCGGTTGGAGCAAATGACAATGGCGGCAGCCCACGCAGCACACGGCAGCGGTAATTCGCGCTACTGCGTCCTGAAATTCGCTCGGGATCAATGCCGTCTCCCCGCTCCGGCTGTAGAAGACGGGACAGACTGAGCCACGAAAATCCGTATCCTTCCCCCAGAGCTCCATCTCAAGACTGCCTCGCCTTCCGTAAAACAAAACCGCGCTCTCGAGCCGCGGCCGTTGACCGCTAGGGGATGGGGCCAGACTGTGGCGCGTGATCAGCAGGTCATACGTCCGCTGAACTCGCAACACTTCGAGCCGCACCAGGACCGGGGCGACCACCACGGCGTGAACGCCATTGACTCCAATGCTGTCCACGCGTTGGAGCCAGGCGAGCGGCGCACCTTGCTCATCCACGAAACTCGAATAGGCCCCCAACTCAGCTACGGCGCCGCCGGATTCAACCCCGCGGAGAATGTATTTCCTTGCCAGGTGCTGGTGCTCGATCGAGACTGAAGGCTGACAGTAAATCCCAGCGGCTCGGAGGTGTTTGAGTGTGGCGGCGGGAAACCGCAAACCCTGCCGGGCAAGAATCTCGCGCGACTCCAAGTGGCTCTTCTGGACGGACTCCTGTCTGTTCATCTTAAACGGCCCTCCTGAACCGAATCGGCTGTCCAATTGCCGCCCGGATCATCTCTTTGGTGCATCCCGCCCAACACTTGTATTTGCGGGGATCGGCGACTGAAATTGCGAGATTGTCGCTGCTTTGGTCTCGACCCTGTTCGGCGCACGACGGACACCGCGTCCAATAATTCGCTGAGCGCCTGCGTACCGGCCGAACGTAATCGAGGATGCGAAACTCGCGACGGGTGGGATCGTAAGGAGGGAGGTCAACTTTTGCCTTGGGTCTGAACTCTTCCGGCATTTCGAGGCCATGGACAAAGCCTTGCATTTCTGGTTCTGTAATCTTCTTAAGCCGCTCCAGGTACCCCAGTTGCCGTTCCATCTCGTACGCGGCGCCGTAGAACCAATACCGTCGGTTGACCGCACGGTGTACGCCTAGCGGGCCTCTGATCGCGTTGCCAAATTCATCTGCTCCCAACTCATCCTGCCGCGGGAAGACCTCAATCCCTTCCGCAAGGCCGGCGCCTCCTTTCACGGGCACCCGCAACCTGCGGGCGAGATTGTAGATGTAGATCCGGCAGTCACGAGCCAGCAGCGGTCTATCCGCTAAGATCCACAGGTGTCCGCCACGGCGGGACTTTTCGAGTGCCGCCTCAACCCCGTCCTGGCGCAGTTCCCATTGCAATTTCAGCAGATCTTCGAGAGCTTTCTCGTAATCGGCATCGATGGCTACCCACTTCGAACGTTGCGTGTTCGGGTTCAGCGCGTAGAGACCGATCGTTAATTGCCCAGTCAGGTGCTCGCACACGGTCTGGAGAGACAAACGCCGGTCGCGTTTCGGACGGTAGTAGTAATGCTTGCCCCTTTGGTCCGCCTTGTGGGACTGCAGGGTGTAAGCCAAACGGTTTACGAACAGCGCGCAATATCGTCTGGCTAGTGCGAGATTGTTTGCCATGGTCTCGGTTGCCGAATTCTTAGCTCTCGTCGTCATTTCAGCCTGCCTGGACTGCCCGGCATCACTTGTGCCAGCATTCATGAGTTCCCCGGTGTACTGAACGCGAGCTTCAGGATCCTGGGATTCTCGGCGCATTCAAGCAGGTCATACTCCTCCACAATGTGCTCGAACTCGGCCGTCGTAAGCATGTCATCGCAGCCCTGCTCGAACACAACGAGGTAGAAAACTTGCTGCTCCCGGTCGTACAAGTAGATGGCGCCAGACGCCGGGTTGTCGGGAACGCTTTGCAGTAACAAGACGCACTTTGGCATCTCAATCCAGCGCGAGGCAATTCCATCGCCGATGTTGAGAAAGACTTTCATAACGTGTTCGATACTGGCCTCTTTGCGAAGGCCAATCTCTTCGCTTGTGAACAACGGTTCAAAACGTAACCGTCCTCTGCTGTATGGCATGATGTGCTCCTTTCTTTTGCTGTGTTCGTGTCCGGGTAGGTGCAATTCTGTGCGCGGCAATTGCTGACGTCCCCAACCGGTGAGATCATCCGTGATCGAGAGACTCGTGTAGGACAGCGACGCACCGTCAAGTTGTCATCTTCAGCGGGAACCTCGTTCAAATAAAGCGCCGGAATGCAGCGATGAACGTCGAAGTAAAGTGACAATGTGCGGAATGACTCAGCATAAGACTGTTCACGAGCGGCAGTCATTCCAGGATGCTTTTGCAGGAGATCGCTGAAGGTCAACCACAGCTCGAATGGACATTCATCTGTTAATCGATGCGCGTCGTCATCCGGCAAGAGAACGCATCCGGTTGAACCTCGTCGTTGAACACGGAGAGCTACGTCTTCGTTAAGCAGGCCAGAAGGTTGTGCGGATCTGATGCGCGAATAGCACAGTAAGCGGCAGACGTCAGTGTCTCGGCAAAGTACATCGGTGAAAAAACCGTACACGAGTGGCGAGGCTTCACTCTCATGATCTGGCTGAAAGCACATGAAAATCAGGGGGAAGTCAGAACGCAAATTACTGAGCCGCAGCATGTTAGAAGGCCTCCCAAAGCGGCATCTTCGCGGCATAGAAGCCGCAAACAAGCGGCAACAAACAGCCAATGAACAAGCAAAGAGGCATCGCTGCCCGCACGATCGTCATTGGAGCAATTCCCTGAACCTCACCCCGGAGATGTTGCGAGGGGTAATGACCGTGGTATCGAGCAGCAACTGCCCAAAGTCAGCGGCATTGGCGAATGCCAGATTCATATTGATGGACTCGAACTCATGTAACAGATGCACCAGGATTTCGAAGCCCGCTGTGAGATACAGGACGCAGCCGATGCGGCGCTCGCATTCGAGCGCACCCCGGACACTTTGGTATTGTCTAGCGCTTTTCAAGCTGCGCTCGTACTCGAGCGCAAAGCGTTCGCTCTTGTCGTCGATCCACACGTCGACGATTGCGTCATAGTCCTTTTGGTAAGGCGACCGAGAGATAGTGTTAAAAGACGCGATTTCGACCTCCGATTGCCAAGCCGCGAGCAGATTCTGGCGCGCCAGAGCCAACTGAATCCGATTCAACTCGAGCGCATGAAAGACCTGACAAGGATGCGGAAGATGTTCGGTGCCGGAATGAAAGGTCGTGCTGAACTGCCCATGATGTTCGAGCAGCGCCAGCCCGTTTTTTGTAATTCGATACACAATCGATTCGGCGCCGAACCGGCCCTCGCATATGGAAAGATGACGAGAACCGATCAGCCGCCTGGTGCGCCAGTTGAAGCTGCTGCGGCAACGATCAAAGCCTCCGTATTGCATGAACTCAAACAGCTGCGAGTGGCTGACGAAACGCGAATTGCGCACTTGCCGCAACAAGGGAATGTCGCGTTCGGGGTTGATGACCATGCTGTTCTTTGGATAGCGCATTGCGATAACCATCAGCTCCGTTCTTCCAACAATTCGAGTGCAGCCCCACTGCGCAGATGAGGCGTTGTTGTGAGCTGCCAGAATCCGAACGAACTCCTTACCCAATCCGCCGGTCGCATGAGCAGCATGGCTTCCTGTTTTTGGCGGAGGCGGCTTACGGCTAATGAGAGCACAGAGCCTGATCTCCAATCAGGATCTTCGAAGTTGAAGGCGCCGCAGTGGTCACAGGAAACGACAACAAGGTAGTAATCCGGCGTTGCCGAAGACGGCGCTCTCCTTACGACTAGCAGCCGGTTTCCGCCGTAGGCGAACTCGACGTCGGCGCACTTGAACGTCTCACCTACGGAGCGATGGGGAAAATGTGGATTGAAGTCTGCGACTCCGTTGAAACGAACCAATCCGGGCACAATCCAGTGTCGCCTGATCTTGTTGCCGCATTGCACGCCTGCGGAGTTGAAGTAAGCCGCGCTCCTGGTGAATCGGTAGCGATCTTCCGGGTCGCGCCCGAAGCGTGCCCACCAGTTACTGCCGAATCCCAGGATCTTGACCAACATCATTGAGGTACTCCATGAGTTTCTGGTTAAGCCTTTTAATGGCTCGAACGCGTTCTGGAATGTCGAACTCTGCGACGCGCCCAAGTTCCGCAACACTATCTGCTGGCACGTCCATCTTCTGCTGTGCAAAGTGCTGGCAGAGATCAGCAAAGCGGGCACTTTCCTGGGCCAGCTCTTTTTGGTCGGACGGCAATGTATTGACGCGCTGCTCGCGTTCATTGCGGTCTTCTAGAGGACCCAACGCGCCGCCTTGCTCAAAGGTATCCAGCGCCCCTTCCGCGTTCTTCGGTTGCTCGCGTTGTCGATCTTTAGCCATTTTTTCGAACTCCTTAATGCGCTTCGAGTGCGACGGAATCACTCGCCCTTCAAATTGCGATTCTTCTCCTGCTCTGCTTGGAGCTTGCGCCCCGCTTCGTTCAGCTGGCGGCGTAGTTCATTCTCTAATTGCTTCGAGCGGCTGAGCTGTTGTTGTAATGAATTGACCTTGCTGATGAGGTCAACCTCGGGCTTGAACAATCCAATTTGGACGCCGGCTTCCGGGACGGTCGCGACCATAGTCGAATGATCTATTCCCGATTTGGCGGCGACGTTCTTGGGTTCTGCCGTCGGGGTGGCCAGGGTGTTTGCTGCGCGACTGCGCGTCTGGCGCATGGGGACGTGGTCCAGGGCTTCCGAGATCGGTTGGGAGCGTAGCGCCGACTCTTTTGCAACAGCCACAGCTTCCATGAGCGCGTGGTTTCGTTTTGTGGCGTCGTTCACCTGGGCGGTGGCACGGGTCAAAGCGTGCTCACATTGAGCCAGCGTCTCGGCTGCCATCCATTCACCACGGGTTCGCTGTCTGTGCTGATAAACAATGATGATGTACAGACCGCCAAGCATGCCTAAGGTGACTACGTTTGACCAGAAGTAGCCGTTCTCAATCGTTCGGTCGAGCAATATCCTTCGCTCATCGGCGATCCATTGACCGTAGTCCTTGTCTGACGCATTGATGCGCTTGAGCGTGAAGTCAATGAAGCCGTCTTTGGGTTGTGAAGACTGGCTTTGAGCGCCCGGATCATACTTTGAGCGAGGTGCCTGAGCCAGCGACAGACACGACAGCATCACCAGAAGGAGGGAAGCGATGGCGGCGGCCCGTGATGTTCCATTCACATCCAAGTCAGTCTCCCCGTCCGGGTTGCAAGCCGCCCATTTCGGCGAACCACGTCCACATCTTTAAAGCGAAGGTTTGCTCCTTCAACGTGCGAAACAGAATGAAGCCGCGGGTAGATGCTGGGCTCTAATCCCGGAAACCTGTAATCCCTCGGCACCCGGACATGCAGGTGAGAATGAAGTGTGCCCTGGCGGTTGTCGGTCATCAGGATTTCCATCTGCCCGACCGGGAGGTTCTTAATGTGCTCATCCTGCGAACGGGTATCTTTGATGTCCGTCTCGCTGCCAAATCCAATGGGCTGATACTTTTCTTCGAGGAGTCCGGTGCGCTGGACAGTCAAGGTGCGCCGCTTTTGCCGTACGCGAGCTGAGGCTTTCAGGAAATATTGCGCGGTTTCTTCGTCTTTGGTGCGCAGCAGCATGTTCGTGTTCGGCGCGGACGAAACATCGCCCATGAATCCACGCCCTACGGTCAGGAGCTGGGGCAGGGATTGCAAGGCAAACAGGAATGCGGTGTTGGTGCCTCGAGCCGTCTGCAGAATCTGGGCGAAATTCGAATAGGCAAACGGCGCAAATTCATCCAGGATGATGCTGACCATCGGCCGGTTCTCGCGGCGGCGTTCCTTCGCGTCTTCGTAGCGCTTGCCGATCATCAGTTGCATGTTCTGCAACAACATCCGCCCCAATGCTGTGACCGCTTTCGAGTTCTTGTTGGTATTGAGCGAAACGAACAGGATCAGCTCTTTGTCGATCACCTCATCTAGTGACAGGAGGTCGTGATAAGCGCCGGTGATGACGGAAAGGTCGTCCTCCAGGAACGTCATCAGTTCGTTGAGCAGGCCCTGGATCTTCGGCACGCGATCGCGGTCTTCAAACGATTGCTGCAAATTCCGGATGGACATTTCAAGGTTCAGCTGGCGCTGATGGGTTACGCCCGCTTGAGCCGCCAGGCGGGAACGCGCGATCGCGATTTGCTCTTTCAGAACCTTCTCGTCGAGCGCCAGTACCAGAACATCATGAATGTTGAAGCGGTTGCCGGTGTGCGCCAAAACCCGGACCAAGTCGCTCAGATACATGTGCTGGTGCCCATGGAAGAAGTCTTCCTTCAGATCGAAGGATTCGAAGACAAAATTTGCGTGCTCCTGGTACAGTCCCTGCTCGCTGAA
>Ga0210400_10000303_pt1 | contig 57732 bp, 57 predicted proteins | sample IncBWH26MmetaG_FD_155456 | JGI IMG/M metagenome (GOLD analysis project Ga0210400, IMG submission 155456) | Forest soil microbial communities from Barre Woods Harvard Forest LTER site, Petersham, Massachusetts, United States - Inc-BW-H-26-M | ecosystem: Environmental > Terrestrial > Soil >...
CTAGAGCATCGCAGTGTCGGATTCGAGGCCGAACAGCACCCGGCCGGTCGACTGCATGACCCGGGGATGGACACCGATGTGCTGCGTCATCGCATGCACATCGCGGAACGCTCGCTCCAACGGACAGCTCGCGTAGAGCGAGCTGGCGCCGCCGGCGACATACATCAGGTCAACGGCCCGAACCGCGCTCGCGACGGCGTGTGATGCGGCCAGACGTGCGTGCGCCCGCGCCTCCATCGTCACCTCGCCGGTTTCGAGGAGCGCTGCCCAGAGCCGATCGAGGCTGTCGAACAGAAACAAACGCGCGGCGCACACCAGCGCCTCGGCTTCCGACACGCGGGCCTGGGCGTCCGGCGTGTCGCGCAGCATCTGAGTCGTGCGCGCCGGCGTCTTCGCGCCGGCAATCTCCTTCAGCGTCTCGATTGCGGTGCGAGCGATGCCCAGCGCCATCGCGCCGAGCCCCGGGATGACGCGCGAGAACGCCGGCATGCGGTAGCGCGGCTCGGGCAAGATTTGAGGGTCGAAGAAGCCGGACCCAAACGCGGCGGGCACAAACAAATCGTGCACCGCGACATCGTGGCTGCCGGTTCCGCGCAACCCGCCAACCGTCCAGGTGTCGATGATCTGGCATTCGCTCGCGCGCAGCAGCATGAAGCGGATCTCCGGACCGCCCGAGGCCATCATGCGCGGTTTTCCGCCTTCATGGACAACGGCCCACAGAACCATCCACGAGGCGAGCTCGCAACCGCTGACCAGCGACCACCGGCCGCTCACGCGGAAGCCGTCCTCGACGACATGCGCCTGACCCGAGGGGCGCGTGCTGTTGGCGGTGACGACATCGCGGTCGTCATGAATGGCATGCGCCGCCTCGGGCGAGAGCTGAGCCGCAGTCCAGTGCGTATTGCCGTTCCAGACGCACCACGCGACCGAGGCATCGGCCTTCGCCAGTTCCTCGAAGATCGCGATACCCTCCATCGGCGTCAGGTCGAGCCCGCCATACGCCGCCGGCAGGAAAATGCGGAAGAACCCGGCACGGGCCAGCTCGCGCGCGAGGTCCTCCGGCAGCCGGCGGGATGCCTCGATCGCGTCACGTTGCGACAGGATGCGCGGCCGGAGTTCTCGTGCGGTCGCGAGAAGCTCGCCGCCGTTTGCCGTGTCAGCCATCTTTGCCTCCCCCGCGCTTCCGGCTGCCCCCGGAACTTTCCGTTCCTATATCGCCGAGCTTACCTCGAATCCAACAGGACCTTCCCGGCGAAAGCCGGGACCCACGCGTCAGAGGCAGGAGCAGCGGAACGGTGGGTCCCGGCGTTCGCCGGGACGCGATCGATTCATTCGCGGCGGAAGGTGACGACGAGGACGTCGCGGTGGCCGGGCTGCGCCGTGTCGAGCGGCGTCACCGGGGTGACGCCGTGAAACACCCGGTTGTCGTCGGTGAAGGCGGCGTCGAGCGGCTCGGTCAAGGTAAAGCTGCCAAGCGGGTGCTTTGCCTGATCGTGGATGCTGGTCTCGCCGCTCTGGACATTGACCCGGCTGACGAGCAGCACCAGCACCCAATCGACGCCGTCGCGATGCATGCCCTCCGGGGTCGGCCGGCCTTCCTGCCCGGGCCGCGCCTCGATGCGGAACTGGTGGATCTCGACATGCCAGGAATCCGGCCGCACCGCCGCCGGGGTCAGTCGGTCGAACAGCCGCTTGCAGGCGGATAAAATCGCCTGCATCGCCGGATGGACGCCGATCGCGTCGCTGACCGGCTCGAACCAGCGTTCGATGCCGCCATTCAGCGGGTTGTAGTCGCGGCTCTGGTAATGCGGCTGATGCGGCTTGCGGGCGATCTCGGACCGGCTGGCGCGGAACGCGGCAAAGCGGCGGCGGCGATAGCGCCCGCCATCGGCCATGAAGGCATCGACGCCGAGATCGTCCCAGCTGCGGGCGAACGCATCCCAATCGCGCAACCCGGCCGCCTCCAGCACGCCGCGCATCTCCGGTGCATGCGCATAGGCGAAACCGCCGCGGGCGATAGTGTCTGCGATCTCGGCGAGCCGATCGTCCATGAGGTTGATGTGATGCCTCAGTAGCCGAGCGCCAGACCGTCCTTGCGCGGCTCGGAGCCGCCGATCAGGACGCCGCGATCATGGTCGATCCAGATCGCCTGGCAGCCGCCGAGCGGCACCTTCGCGACGTCGACGTCGTGGCCGCGGCGCGCCAGGTCCGCGACAACCGGCTCGGGGACGCCGCGCTCGACCCGCAATTTGCCGCGGAAGGCAAAGCTGCGCGGGGCTTCGGCCGCCTGCTGCGGATTGAGGCCCCGATCGAGCATGCGGTGCACGAGATGCGCGTGCCCAACCGCCTGGTACTGGCCGCCCATGACGCCGAACGGCATGATGGCGCGGCCATCCTTGCACAGCATCCCCGGGATGATCGTGTGGAACGGCCGCTTGCGCGGCGCGATCGCGTTGGGGTGGCCGGCGATGATGCGAAAACTGGTGCCGCGGTTGTGCAGCAGGACGCCGCTTTTCGGCGCCATGATGCCGGTGCCGAACGACGAGAACAGCGAGTTGATGAACGACACCGCGTTGCCGTCGCGATCGACGGCGCAGAGATAGACCGTGTCGGTGTGTTCGGTGCCGCCATGCCATTCGGGGCCGGGCATGGCACGATCGAGCCTGATCTTCTGCCGCGCGCGCTTGGCCCAGTCGTCGGACAGGAAACCCGCGACATCGACCGCGGCCTGTGCCGGGTCGGCGATGAAATCGTCGCGCACGAAATAGGCGTTCTTTGTTGCCTCGGCGAGCAGGTGCAGCCGGTCGGCCTCGCTCAGCGAGTCGTCGCCGAGCGCGAAGCCTTCGAGCTGCCGCAGGATCATCAGCGCCGCCAGCCCCTGGCCGTTGGGGGGACATTCGTAGATTTCGTGGCCGCGATAGGAAGCGTGGATCGGTTCGACCCATTCCGCGCGCTGCGCCGCGAAATCCTCCTCCTCGTGCAAGCCGTCGAGTTCTTTGAGCCGGCCCAGGATGTCGTGCATGACCGCGCCGGAATAGAACGCTTCGCGGCCCTCGCGGCCGATCTGCCGCAATGTCGCGGCGAGGGCCGGGTTGCGCATCCGGTCACCGACCGCGGGCGGCTTGCCCCCCGGCAGCATCACCGCCGCGGTGTTCGGGTCCTGCAATTTCCATTGGTTACGGTCCCAGTCCCAGGCGACCCGCGGGGTGACGCGATAGCCGTCCTCGGCGGCGCGGGCGGCCGGTTCGAGCAACTCGCCGAGCGGCTTGGTGCCGTGCTCCTGATTGAGCAGGCACCACGCATCGACCGCACCGGGCACCGTCACGGCGTGCGCTGTCTGGGTGTGGATCTGATTGATCTGCCGCTCGAGGTACCAATCGACATTCGCCGCGGCAGGCGTCCGGCCCGAGCCATTCAGCGCGACCGGCGGCGCGCCCTTCTTCGAATACAAGACGAAACAGTCGCCGCCGATCCCGGTGCTTTGCGGCTCGACCACCGATTGCATCGCAACCGCAGCGATCGCCGCGTCCATCGCGTTGCCGCCGGCGCGCAACACGTCGAGACCGGCCAAGGTCGCCATCGGCGCCGAGGTCGCAACCATGCCGTTGGCGGCGACCGCGGCAGAGCGGCCTGGGACACTGAAATCGCGCATCGATGCTCCTCGAACAAGGGAAGCGCCCGCCGGGCCGCGCAAAGCAGCCCCCCGGGCGCGGGACTTGCGGGCCATCCATGCATGCTCCACCTTCAGCGGTCAATTCCAGATCCCAGGTCAGATGGCTGAAACGTTGCATTTTCCGGTCGCGACGCCGCCGGCGCCCGGCGAGGTCACGCCGATCGCCCCGGGTGTCCTGTGGCTGCGCATGCCGCTGCCCTTCGCGCTTAACCATATCAATTTGTGGCTGCTGGAGGACGGGCCGGGCTGGACGATCGTCGATTGCGGCTTTGCCGGCGAGCAGACGACGGCGCTGTGGGACCAGATCTTCGCCGGGCATCTCGCCGGCCGGCCGGTCCGGCGGATCATCGTCACGCATTACCATCCCGACCATATCGGGCTCGCCGGCTGGCTCACCCAGCGGTGGGACGCGCCGTTGTGGATCACCGAGAAAGAGTGGCTGCATGCCCGCATGATGACCGGCGAGGGCGCCGCCGATTACGCGCATGCGGCCCGCGGCTTTGCCCGCCGCGCCGGGCTCGACGAGGCCGCCAGCGACATCTTCGCGGTGCGCCATGCCGGATACCGCCGCGGCGTGCCGTCGGTCCCGCCTGCCTACCACCGGATCGGCGAGGGGAGCGAGATCGAGATCGGCGGGCGGCAGTGGCGGGTCATCGTCGGCGAGGGGCACGCGCCGGAGCTCGCCTGCCTGTATTGCGCCGAGACCGGCGTCCTGATCGCCGGCGACCAGATCCTGCCGCGGATCTCGCCGAATGTCAGCGTGCCGCCGCACGAGCCGGCGGGCGACCCGCTCGCCCGCTTTCTGCGCTCGCTCGACAAATTGCGCCGCGCCCTGCCGGCCGACACGCTGGTCTTGCCGTCGCACAATCTGCCGTTCCGCGGCGTCCACATTCGAATCGACGAATTGGCGGCGCATCATCGCGAGCGCTGCGCCGAGGTCATCGCCGCCTGCCAGCGGCCGCACAGCGCCGCCGAGCTGTTGCCGATCATGTTCCGCCGCAAGCTCGACCAGCACCAGACCGCGTTTGCCCTCGGCGAGGCCCTCGCCCATCTGCACTACCTCGCCGGCCAGGGCGAGATCGAGCGCGCCGCCGATCAGGACGGCGTCGCCCGCTTCCTGCGCAAAGCCGCGTAAAACGCCTTGTGGTTGCGAGGAGCGCGGTGACGAAGCAATCTCGTGGACTGAGGACACGCGGCGCCAGATTGCTTCGCAGCGCGCGCAGCCGAAAGGGGTGACATGCCGAGGATCAACCATATCGCGCTGAAGGTCGCCGATCTCGAAACGGCGACAAAATTCTACGAGAAGGTCTACGGCTTTCGGCAGGTGAAGACCGGGCGGTCGCGCGGCCATGTCTCGCGCCACATGACCGACGGCTATATCGATCTCGCGTTGATGGTCTACGACAGCGAGGATGATCCGGAGGCGAAGCTGGTCGGACCGGGGCCGGCGATCCACCATTTCGGCATCGAGGTCGAGGACACCGAAGCATTCATCGGCCGGATTGAGGCGAATGGCGGCACGATCCTCCAAAACGAGCCGGGGGACGCGATCAAATATCGCGCGCCCGATGGCACGGTCTCGGAGATCGTTGAGGTGGGGCGCTACGAGAAGAAGGCCGGGTCGGAATAGCCAGCCTTTCTCACCAAATAAACCGTCGCCCCGGCGAAAGCCGGGACCCACTCATCAACGTCTCGGGCACCGATCAGTGGATCCCGGCTTTCGCCGGGACGACGGTGAAAATTAGAGCATCACCGGCCAAATCGAACATCCCTCCCGCCGTCTTGGCCGGGCTTGGCCCGGCCATCCACGAGAAGCCGCTCGTGGATCCCCGGGCCAAGCCCGGGGAAGACGAATTGGAGCGCTCGAACCTCGAAGGATTTCGGCCTAAAGTTTGCGCGCGTCAGAAAGCCACGTCGTCGCCGCCTTTCAGCGCCAGGAGTTGGCGGGCCTCGTCGGGGGTGGCGATCTCCAGCGACAAATTCTCCAGGATCGTGCGGATGCGGCTGACCTGATCGGCGTTGCCCTGGGCCAGCTGGCCGCGGCCGAGCCACAGCGAATCCTCGAGGCCGACCCGGACATTGCCGCCCATGATCGCGCCCATCGTGACAAACGGCATCTGGTGCCGCCCGGCGGCGAGGATCGACCAGGCGTACTCGTCGCCGAACAATTTGTCGGCGATGCGCTTCATGTGCACGAGGTTTTCATGGTCGGCGCCGATGCCGCCGAGAATGCCGAAGATCGTCTGCACGAACAGCGGCGGCTTGATCAGCCCGCGATCGACGAAATGCGCCAGATTGTAGAGGTGGCCGACATCGTAGCACTCATGCTCGAAGCGGGTGCCGCACTCCTCGCCCAGCCGCTTTATGACCTTCTCGATATCGGCGAAGGTGTTGCGGAAGATGAAGTCGCGGGTCATCTCCAGCGCCTTCGGCTCCCACTCGTATTTCCATTCCTTGTAGCGGTCGAGCATCGGGTAGAGCCCGAAATTCATCGAGCCCATGTTCATCGAGCACATCTCGGGCTTGGCGCGGAGCGGCGCGGCGAGGCGCTCCTCCAAGGTCATGCCGTGGCCGCCGCCGGTCGTGATGTTGACGACGGCGTTGGTCGCCTGCTTGATGCGCGGCAGGAACTGCATGAAGACGTCGGGATCGGGGGTCGGGCGGCCGTCTTTCGGATCGCGCGCATGCAGGTGCAGGATCGCGGCGCCGGCCTCGGCCGCGGCGATCGCGTCGCGCGCCACCTCGTCCGGGCTCAATGGCAGATAGGGGCTCATCGTCGGGGTGTGGATCGACCCCGTCACCGCGCAGGTGATGATGACCTTGCTGCGCATCGGCATGACGTTCCTCCGGATTTATCTAGCCCGGGAGATTGCGTCGTCGTGGGGCGGCTCACAATCACATTTGCCGTTGTGCGACGGCTCGTAGGGCGGATACGCGCAGCGTAATCCGCCAAGGCGGCAGGGATGGGTCGAGGTGTGGCGGAATGCGCTGCGCTTTTCCGCCCTACAGCGCTGCTATTCCCCTCCCACGGGTGTGAGCGCGTGTCTCGCTCATAATGCACCAAAAATGGCGTCCCGGCGAAAGCCGGGATCCATAGATCCACATCCGGTTGTTGCCGGGGTGGATCCCGGCTTTCGCCGGGACGCCGAATTTGTACTAGCTGTGCGCGCGGATGAAGTCGCGGACGCGGGGGTAGGTTTCGCTCTGCCAGCGGCGTCCGTTGAAGACGCCGTAATGGCCGACGCCGAGCTGCAGGTATTGCAGCTTTTTCGCGGCCGGGAGATTGCGGCACAAATCCTGCGCGGCGACGGTCTGGCCGGGGCCGCAGATATCGTCGCGCTCGCCCTCAACGGTCATCAGCGCGGTGCGTTCGATGGCGCCGGGATCGACCGGCTCGCCATGCGCCTCGAAGCGGCCATGCGCCAGATCCTGGCGCTGGAACACCCGGTCGAGGGTTTCCAGGTAGAACTCGGCCGGCAAATCCATCACGGTGCTGTATTCGTCGTAAAACGCGCGGGTCGCCGCCGTGCCGTCATCATCGCCCTCGACCAGCTGCTGAAACATCCGCCAATGCGCCGAGAGATGGCGGTCGAGGTTCATGCTGAGAAAGCCGGCGAGCTGCAGAAATCCGGGATAAACCCGCCGGAACGCGCCGGGGTAGCGCGCCGGCACGGTGGTGATCACGGTACGCTCGAACCAGCAAAGGCTGTGCGCCTCGGCGAAACGGTTGACCTCGGTCGGGTTGGCTGCCGGATCGATCGGGCCGCCCATCAGCACCATCGAGGCCGGCTGGCAGGGATCCTTCGCCATGGCGAGCAACGACACCGCCGCGAGAACCGGCACCGAGGGCTGGCATACCGCCATGACATGCACGCCGGGCCCCAGCAGACGGATAAAATCGGTGACCAGACCGACGACATCGTCGAGCCCGAAAGCACCGTCACGGAGCGGCACGTTGCGGGCGTTGACCCAGTCGGTCAAATAGACGTCGTGGTCGGGCAGCGCGGCCGCGACGGTGCCGCGCAGCAATGTCGCGAAATGGCCCGAGAGCGGCGCAACCATCAACAGCTTCGGCTGGTCCAAGGACGCCGCCTTGCGGAAACGCACCAGCCGGCAGAACGGATGGGTCGCGACAATCTCTTCGCCGACCGGAACATCGGCGCCGTCAACCGTCACACTGCTGATGCCGAACGGCGCCCGCTCGTGCGAGATCCCGGTGCGCGACAGCATGGTCAAAGCCGCGGCGGTGCCGCGCACCAGCGGCAGATCGCCAATGATCGGCCCGGCGTGATCGATCATGCCGCGGGCGGTTTCGGCGAAGAAACGCCACGGCGCCAACGCATCGCGCTGCGCCTGATAGGCATCGTAGAGCATGGGTCTCCCGTCGCCTTGTTATCGACCCGGTAAGGCATGGCCAAACCGGGCTCGGGCCGAACTAGGTACGCAAAACTGTCACAAATTCAATAACATGAAAACGCATGGCCGAGTCGCGGCCGAGCGTAAGGAATGTTGGAATCCCGCCCCGCGCCCCGCTTCGCCGCCGCCGGATCGGCGACGATCCTGCCCGAGGCGGCCGGTTAGCGGCGAATCGCCTCAGCGCGCCGCCGCACCTCGGGTTTGCGTCGAGGCCCTTGGGCGTCGGACAAGGCGCGTCACGAAGCGGACCAGATCGCCGCGATAATGCAGCCTCTCATAATCGACTGGCCGGTTGCCGCTGGTATAGGAGGTGCGCTCGATCAGGAAGACGGGGCTGCCGGTCGGCACTTGGAGCGCCTGGGCCACAACAGGGTCGGCCGCCGCCGCTGCCAACTTGTATTCAGCTTCGACCAGAGGCGTATCGTACTTGTCCTCCAGCAACGCGAAAACCGGCTCGGCCTCGAGATCGTCATCCGCGACCTTCTCCCCTATGTCGCGAGGCAAGTATGTCTCGTCGAAAGACATCGCCACACCGTCGGCCAAGCGGACGCGCCGAAGCCTGACCACCAGAGTCCCAGGCGCCAATGCAAGGTGGTGCGCGACGGCTTGATCGGCTGCCAAGATGCGCTTGTCGAGTAAGCGCGCCGTCGGCTTCCGTCCCAAGACCTGCATGTCCTCGACAAAACCGGTCAATTCGGTCAGTTCCTGCGTGATCCTCGGCTGGGTCACGAAAGTGCCCTTGCCCCTCCTAACCTCGACGAGGCCGCGCTCGATCAAATTCTGGATCGCCTTTCGCACGGTCGTGCGGCTGACCTTGAAGCGCTGGATCAGGCCGTCTTCCGGCGGCAATTGACTGCCTGGCGGCAAGCTGCCGCCGGCGATATCGGCAGCCAGAACAGACTCAACGCGGGAATAGAGCGGTGATGGTGACATCACGGCATCGTGACGTCATGATGTCTTGGGGTCAAGCCGTTCTTTCCTAGCTTTCTAAGGTCCTGCGATGGACGCCCCGTCCCAATCTCATTGAGGCGATCCATGAGTATTAAGGCGACAAGCTACAAAGGGAGACGGTCGCCGTGGCGCGATCTTCCAATCGATCTGATCAGCAGATCTTCGATCGCCCATTGGGCTCCGATTCCGCTGCGTCTGATCGTCGGGTATGGCTTCATAGAGCATGGTTTCGCCAAACTGGCCAGGGGCCTGGATGCGTTCCCCGCAATCCTGCAGGCACTCGGCGTGCCCGCACCGCATCTGATGGGGTGGCTGACGATCTCGGTTGAGATACTTGGTGGTCTGGCCGTGCTTTTAGGCGCGCTGGTACCGCTGGCCAGCATGCCAATGGCGGCGGTTCTCCTGGTCGCTATGATTACCGTCCATCTGCCCTACGGCTTCAGCTCGATCAAGCTTCAGGCTGTCACGGCTGCCGGCGCACAGTTCGGGCCGCCGGGCTTTGAAACCGACCTCCTTTACCTCGCGTGCCTTGCGGCCCTCGTTTTGGGCGGCTCGGGACCGTTAGCGATCGACGGTCTTCTGGCACAGCGCAGAAAAGCCGAGCGTCCCTAGGGACGTCAGATCTCAACGCAAACGTCTTTTGGGGTCAGGCTCTCAGCGCGGCGGCGCGGCGACACCGCCGCGCAGCTCATGAACCACCGCGCCGAGCCGGCGTGGCGGCGGCGCCAGCCATAACGGATGCGCCAGGCTCGTCGTCACGTCGTTCTCGCCGGCCTGCCAGCGCCGCATCAGGGCCGGCAGCGCGAAATCGGCGCTCTTGGCGGCCAACTCGACCGGGTTGCCCTCGTGCACGAGGTGCAGGATCGTCATCGTCGCGCTGCTGGCTTCGGCGAGGCATTTGCGGATATCGGCATTGCCCTGCACGGCCGGCGGCACCCTCTCCCCGAGCAACGCGATCATGCGGCGCAGATCGTGGTTGCGCCGCAGCGCGGCGATCTCGCGGGCCGATCGGCTGATGCCGCCGCGTGTGCCGGGAACCGGGTCGTAGCCGTCGATCACGAAACACAGCGTGTCGGCGGGGCGCGCCTCGTCGAGCGCCGCGACCGAGACCGCGCTGCCGCCATAGCGCTGCCGGTCGATGACGATTGGCGCCAACCCGGGCAGGGACGTGCTCGCCAGCACATGCTCCGGACCGATGACGTGGCGGTCGTTGTCGAAATAGGTTTCGGCGCCGGTGACCAGATTGACCGCGCCCAACACGAGCCGCACGGAGCCGGAATTGACCCGGTCGAAATCGACCGCGCCCTGGACGAGGTCGTGCAACTCGCCGGCCCGGATGACCGCGTCCTCATGTGCCGAGTCGGAGGTCTGCCCGCGCCAGCGGGCGGCGCAGCTTGCGAAGAATTGCCGCAGCGAGCCTTTCACGCCGCGCCCGGATCGCGTCCCAGCGCGCCGGCTCAGCTCCTGCCAGAACTGGCGCAGTCGCAACACGCGTTCGTGCGGCAGATTGCCGGCGATGATCGCGCCGTTGATCGCGCCGATCGCGGTGCCGGCGATCCAGTTCGGGCGCACCCCGCGGTTTTCGAGCGCGGCATAGGCGCCTGCCTGGTAGGCGCCGAGGGCGGCACCGCCCGACAGCACCAGGGCGATCCGGTCGAAACGGGCCAGGCTCTTGTCCGATCGCGCGCGCGCCAACACCCGCTCCATGAGCTCCGCCGCCAGTCGGAAACAACGACACGCGGCTGCTGGTTCACCGATGATCGCCACGACCGTCAGGCAACTCAATTTGACCGCGGCCGGAGTCCATCATAAGGGGTCGCGACCCGCCGTCCAGCGCCGAAACAGCGTTTGGATTATTTGTTTTCCAGGAACGGCTTGGCCGGGATCGACTCAAGATACACCGCGATCGCCCGGTGATCTTCCGCGGTGAGGCGCGCAGTGTTCTTGACGATTTCAGCCATCGCGCCGCCAACGAAATCGAAATCCGGCGTGTGCCCGTCGGTCAGCACGCCGACGATGTCGTCCTCGCGCCAATTGCCGATGCCGGTCTGCGGATCGGGCGTGATGTTCGGCACCTTCTTGCCGCCGGGCTCGGCCGGCGTGCCTGCCAGAAAGCGGTCGGGATCAGGGACGCCTAGCCAGCTGCGCGGCGTATGACACTCGCCGCAGCGCCCGACCGAGGCGACGAGATAGCCGCCGCGGTTCCATACCTCATCCCTGCCAGGATCGGGCTGCCACGGACCGGGCAGCGGCGTCGCGACGACGGCGAGCGCGGCCTGGGCTCGCGGGATCAGCGCGGTCGAGCCGGCGCCTTTGAGATCGGGCCGCGACACCGCCGGCAGGCTGTCGAGAAACGCCTTCAGATCCGAGAGGTCGCGGTCGGTCAGCCGGTTGTAGAACGGGTAGGGAAACACCGGCACGTAGTGCGAGTCGTCGGGTGCGATCCCCCAGCGCATCGCTCGCGCGAAATCCGCGATGCTCCAGCGCCCGATCCCGGTTGCTTGGTCCGGCGTGATGTTCGGGGTCGGGATCGTGCCGAACGGCGTCGCGAGCAGGCGCCCCCCGGCATAGGGTTGGCCGTGCTCGCCGTCGGTGTGGCAGCGGTCGCAACCCGCCGCACCGGCGAGATAGGCGCCCCGCGCGATCGCGTCCCGGTCGGCAGCGGCCGCCGGCGGCGCCACGGCGACAAAATACGCGACGACAAGCGCCGCCGCCCTCGCCGCTCTCTTCTCCAGCAGGTGTCGGGACATACGGCGCAGGCCTACCGCCAGCCATGAAACCTAAACCGGCAGGCAACCGCTCGCGGTCCGTGCTTGCTCGCAACAGGAGCGGCGAAGGCCGGCTTTATTGCAGTTTAACTCGGAAGTCGTTGTGGCAGCCGTTGCAGACGTCGAGGTCCTTGAAGGCGACCTCAACCTTCGCCTTATCGCCGCTCTTGAGCGCCGCGTCCAACGCTGCGACCTGGTCAGTGACCTTCTTCTGCGCCGCCAGGAATTTGTCGTGTTGGGTCCAAATCTCTGGCTTGGCGCCGTATTTGCCGTCGGGAGCGGGACCGTCGGTGCCCGGTGGGAAATGATCCGGAGTCATCGGGACCAATTTCACCAGGTTATCAGCGGCAGCTGTCGCTGCTTGCTGATCCGCACTGCCTTGCACGTAGTTTCTAACGACGACCCACTCCCGAACCTGGCGCTTCATGAAATCCTGCCGGTCGGCGATGACCTTGTCCTTGTCCGCCGCCCATACGCCGATTGAACCCGCCGCGCCGATTGCGAGCATGGCGCAAATCGCGAGCCGCCTGACCGATCTCAGCATCAGCGTCGACGATTTCATTTTCCCCTCCCGTCCAGGATTGCCGTTTGGGGGCAGAGTTAATTGGCCGGCTCGGCGACGCAACGGCGGACTTGCTGTCTCACCATTACGTGATCGGCGTTTCGATATGCATCTTGAACCCCGGGCGTTGGCTGAGCCGGTCGTACCAGGCGCGCAGATTGTCGAGCGGCGGCCGCTCGATCGGAAAGGCGAACCAGCGGTAGATCTGGGTGCCGAGCACGATCTCGGCGAGGCTCAGCTCGGCGCCGGCGAGGTAGGGCCGGTCCTTGAGCTCGTCATCGACGATCATCCAGGCCGTCAGGGCGCGCCGCCGCGCCGCTTCGATCCCGGCGGGGTCGCGCGCCTCGGGCTTGGTGCGCACGAGACCGAACAGCAGCTGACCCATCGGCGGGCCGACCACCGCCAATTGCCAATCCATCCAGCGCTCGACATGGGTGCGCGCCGCCGGGTCGCGCGGGTAGAGCCGCTCGCCGTCGCGAGTCGATGCGAGATAGCGGCAGATCGTGTTCGATTCCCACATGATCAGGTCGCCATCCTTGACGGTGGGGACCAAGCCATTGGGATTGAGCGCGAGATATTCGGGATCGCGGTTGCCGCCGAAGGTGCCGCCGACGTCGACCCGCTCGAACGGCAGATCAAGCTCGGCACAGCACCACAGCACCTTTTGCACATTCGACGAGCTTGCGCGTCCCCAGATCTTCAGCATGGCACTTTTCTCCGTGATCGAGCCGGCGATAATAATGGAGCCGCCGTTCTCGCGAACGCAATCACCGCTGCGGCCGGCCGATCTTCTTCCGGCCCGTCCTGCCGAGGAAACCCGGATGAACCGCATCATCACCGTGCTCGCCTTACTGCTCGCCTTCGCCCCCGGTTTGGCTCAGGCCGCCAGCCAGCAGGCCAGTCAGGTATTGAAGAATTGGAAGACGGGGGATAACTGTGCGAAGCAGGCGCAGGCGGCGTTTCCCGATTTCACGGCAGAGGCTAATGCCAAGCGCGATGCGAAGCTGAAGGAATGCCTGGAGGCTAACCGTCTGGCGCCGCGCGAGCCCGGAACGCCTGGCCAGTGAGGCTCAAACGCCCCAACCCTCGGCCATGGGCGGCAGACGGCGCGGGCCACGCGCCGCGAGTTTGAATGCCGGCTCGTTGGCGCCCTCCTCGGCCATGGCGAGCCGGGCATCGAGGTCGATCGCGAAACTTGAGGTGATTTCGAGCCGCGGGTCTTCGAAGACATTCCGTCGCCGCCGCCAGCGCCATTCGGTAACCGCTTTGTCGCGGTTGCGCAGCAGCACCGCGATCTCGGGTTGGAACAGGCGAACCATCGCAGCAAGCCAGCGGTTCAGCACGGCGGAAGGCATATCGCCGCTCACTCCAAAACGGTCGAGCATCCGGATCACGTCATCGGCGCAATACCAGGTTTCGCCAGTGACCCAGCGGTTCGTGGTGAACAACCGAACCGGCTCGCCGCGCCAATCGATCGCGATCGCCACGAGATGTACGACCTCGTCGCGGTCGCCCCGCTTCAGCGGGGCCGATTGCGGCGGCACCGGCGCGTTGGCGACCGCCAACTCGGGCAAGACCAGCGGCGTGATCCCGGCAGGAATCCCCTCGGCCCGCAGGAACAGATGGAAATGGCCATGCTCGTTGGCAGGCGCCGGGGCCGCCGATGTCGCGTGGCAGTGATAGAAATATTGGGCATGGCTTGCGGAATCGTATACCTCGCCCGCGGGATAGCGCTGCCAGGCCGCGATCTCGCCGGCACCCTCTGTCACTTCGCGCAGGATTGTGCTGCCGCACGCCGCCAGCACTCGCTGACATTCACGCAGTGTCGCCGCCGCGGCTGCTTCGCGTTCCCGCCCGTTCACCGGTCCCCCCTCGACGATGCGTGAACGAAACGAGGTCAGAATAGCGATGCCCGCGAACGGGACAAGGCCGGGTTGCCGACTGTCCAACTGACGGCCTCTTCAACCGCGCCGCCGAGTGCAATGTCGAAAGCGCGTACGATCTCTGGAATCGTATCCCCCGCCACGGGTTGCTGCCGACTTACCGATTTCTGCGCGATGATTTTGCGCTCGGGAATCTTGATCAGCTTTACATTGAAGGCGACCGCGACACGTGGCGGCCCGTTGGGCGAATCGTAGTTCGCGGTGAAGTCGCGCAGATCGGTCTCGAGGATGAAATCGGCCCGCAAGCCGGCGCTGTCGCGGCCAACAGCCGGAATCGCGCCGCTCTTCTCGAAGCCGTCGAGCAGCGCGGTTTGCACGAGCAGCGGCGCGCGGTCGGTCCATTGCGCGTCGGCGAAATAATCGAGCGACATCGGCGAGCGGCCGAGCGCGATCCGGTCGGTATCGAGTCCTGCCGGTGCATTCGGCAGGGCGAGGAGAAGCTGCGCCGAACTGTGCCGCAGAGGCGTGGCGAAGCCGACCGGCGCCTTCAACTGATAGAGCTTGCGTTGGGGCGGATCGGAGAGGATGCCGCAACCCGCCAAGACGGTGAGGACGCCGATCGCGAACCAGGGCGAGAGCCGCCATGATGATCGATTCATTGCGGTTGGTAGCCCTTGCGGCGGTCGCCGAACAGCACCCGGCTCGGGTCGCGATCGATCCCCGCCACCAGCCGGCCGACACCCGAGATCAGCTGGCGGGCCTCTGCGACGAGTTCCCCGACATCGGCCAACGTCCGCTGCGAGAATGTGCGCACGCCCGGCCGGGCGTCTTGCAACGCCTGCTGCAGCTGATGGCTGTTCTCATTGAGACTTTTGGCGAGCTTGTCGAAATCGGCGATGCCACCCGTCAACCCCTCGCGCAGCCCGCCCGGCTCCGAGTAGCTTTGATCGAGATTGCGCAGCAGGGCCGTTGCCGCCAGAAGCGCCGGTTTCGCATCGGCCGCCAGATCGGCCGACAGGGTGCGCAGATTGGCGAGGGTTTCGCCAATTGCGCGGCGGTTGTCCTCACCGAGCAGCTCGTTCAAATGATCGACGGTCTCGTCCAGCTTCGCCATGATCTGCGGCAGGCGCGCGGTAACGCTGGCGAGGCGCGAGCGCCGCGAGCGGATCACCGGATACCGGCTTCCCCGCTCAGCGGTGAGGATTGGCGCGTCCTGGGTGCCGCCAGCGATCTGTACGTAGGAAACACCGCTCAGAATGTTGGTTTCGAGGTTGGCAGCCGCATCCTGCTTGATGACAACGTTGGTTTCGATCTCAACGGTGACGCGGATCTGCTCGACATTGCTGGGATTGATCCGGATTTCCTTGACCCGACCGGCCGGCACGCCGTTGTACTCGACCACCGCGCCCTCTCTCAGTCCACTTACCGGCCCGGTGAAATAGATGTCGTAAGTCGCGTATTGCGTCGTCAGCTGGGCGCGCGCCAGCCACAACACCGCGACGAAGGCGACAGCGACCAGCAACAGGACAAAGGCGCCAACCGCGACGTAATGTGCTCGGGTTTCCATTGTGCGTACCTGCTTTGCGGCGGCTCAGGAAAGAACCGGGGGGGCCGCGCGCGCGGACGACGACGCATCCGCTGCGATCGTTTCGCCGGCCTGCGCGGCGCGCCCGCGCGGGCCGTGAAAATAAGCCTGGATCCAGGGATGTGGGTCCTGGAGATGCTGTGCGAGGGTCCCGACGCGGACCTTCTTGTCGACCAACACGGCGACGCGGTCGCAAATCGCGAAGAGGGTGTCGAGATCGTGAGTCGCCATGACCACGGTCAGGCCGAGACTGGCTTTCAAATCGCCGATCAACCGGTCGAAAGCGGCTGCGGCGATCGGGTCGAGACCTGCAGTCGGCTCGTCGAGGAACAGGATTTCCGGATCCAGCGCCAAGGCGCGCGCCAGCCCGGCGCGCTTGCGCATGCCGCCCGAAAGCTGTGCCGGAAACTTCTGCCCGGCATCGCCGGGGAGTCCGACAATCCCGACTTTGGTCGCGGCGATTTCGTTCATCAGGGTTTCCGGCATTGGGCAATGCTCGCGCAGCGGCACCTCGATATTCTGGGCCACCGTCAGCGAGCTGAACAGCGCGCCGTCTTGAAAGAGCACGCCGAAGTGCTGGTCCAGCTGTTGTCGTTCGGCATCGCCGGACCGCAGCACATCGTGGCCAAGCACCTCGATGCTCCCGGCGGCCGGGTGCTGCAGCCCGATTATGGTCCGCAGCAGCACGGATTTGCCGGTCCCAGATCCGCCGACGATGCCCATCACCTCGCCGCGCCTCACCTCCAGATCGACATGGTCATGGACGGTCTGGGCACCGAAGCGGTTAACCAGCTGGTGCACGCGGATCACAATGTCGTCGGTTTGGCCGGGCATCGCTCAGTCGGGCATCGCTCAGTCGGGCATCGGTCAGATGTGCAGCAGCGAAAACAGGATCGAAAAGGCCGCGTCGGCGAGGATAACAAGAAAGATCGCCTCGACCACCGATTGGGTCGTCAGGCGTCCGACGCTGTCCGCGCTCCGCTCGACGTTGAAGCCTTCATAGCAGCCGACCAGCGCGATAATCCCGGCGAAAAACGGCGCCTTGACGATCCCGACCCAGAAGGTCCACTCGCCGATCGCGGAGCGCAACTGGTCGAGAAAGGTCGGGATCAGGATCCCGAGCGATGCCCATGACATCAGGCATCCGCCCAAAAGCCCCATGAAATCGGCGTAGACGGCGAGCAATGGAAGGGTCAGCGCAAGGCCAAGGATGCGCGGCACGACCAGCACCTCGACCGGATCGAGGCCCAAAGTGCGCAGCGCGTCGATCTCCTCGTTGACCTGCATTGTGCCGATCTGAGCGGTGAACGCACTGCCCGAGCGTCCGGCGATGATGATCGCGGTCAGCAGCACCCCCAATTCGCGCAGGATCGCAATACCGAGCAGGTTGACGGTGTAGATCTCGGCGCCAAAGCGCCGCAGTTGATCCGCGCCTTGATAGGCGAAGACGACGCCGATCAGAAACGACAGCAAGCCGACGATCGGCATCGCATTGACCCCGGCCTGTTCCATCTGCGCGAACAAAGCGGGCAGACGAAGCCGGCGCGGATGGCGCAACAACTTGGCAAAGGTCTCCGCGACGAGGCCGCCAAAGCCGATAATCGAGTAGGCGCGGCGCAGCAGACGCAGCGTCACCTCGCCAATTCGGGCAACGAAGCCCGTCAGGGTATGGTGCGGCGGGACCGGGTGCGGCAACACCGCCCCGGCGGCATGCGTCCACACCTGATCGAGCAGAGGCGCCAAGTTCGCCCGCACATTGGTCAAGCCGACGGCGTTGCCGCGCGCCGCCAGTTCGTCATCTGTGCGCTTCAAGAGCCAGGCGCCGGCTGTGTCCAGCCGCTCGATGCCCCCGAGATCAAGGGTCACCTGCCGGCCGCTTGGCAGATCAAGCGCGCGCAGGCGCCGATCCAACTCCGCCGCGCTCGCCAGGAGCCAGTCGCCTTCCGCCCGGAGGACCAGCCCGTCCTGATCCGGTGCGGCGACGAAGGTTGCGGTGGGCGACATTCGTTAAAGGTTCTCGCTAATTACCAGCCGAATGCCTCGGCCCTTTCCAACTAAGGGAAAAGCCGCTATGCCGCAACTGCCGAACCTTCCGGCGGGAGTCGTCATGGATCTGAAGCAGCACATTCGCTCGATACCCGATTTCCCAAAGCCCGGTATTCTGTTTTACGACATTTCGACCTTGCTGGCGCACCCGGAGGCGTGGCGCGCCACGGTCGAGCGGCTGGCCGAGGAGGTCCGACCGCAACGCCCCGATCTGCTGGTCGGCATTGAATCGCGCGGCTTTCTCGTCGCGGCACCGCTCGCTTTCGCAATCGGCGGCGGCTTTGCGATGGTGCGCAAGAAGGGCAAATTGCCCGGCAAGACGATCCGCTATTCCTACGATCTCGAATACGGCACCGACACGATCGAGATCCAGGAAGACGCGATCAGCCCCGGCCAGCGCGTCGTCATCGTCGACGACCTGCTGGCGACCGGCGGCACGATGCAGGCCGCCGTCGAATTGGTGCGGCGCCAGGGCGGCACGGTCGTCGCCGGCGCCTGCATCATCGAGCTCGGTTTCCTGAACGGGCGGCGACGGGTCGAGGTGCCGGTCACCTCGATGGTGACCTACGATTCCTGACGGCGATAGCGGCCGGTTCGCGCCGGTTCAGCGCCAGTTCGCCGGCGCGTCGCGCGGCCACAAAGCGGCGCGCCAATAGAGCGCGATCGATCCGGTCAGCGCGAGGCCGATCGCGCAATAGAGCGAGGCGGTCCAGGCGAAGCCGATATGCTCGATCGACACGCCGGCGATCAGCAACCCGATCGGCACACCGTAGATCGCCAGCATGCGCACGCCCATCACCCGGCCGCGAAACCGCTCGCCGGCGCTGTTCAGCAGCATGACCGACATCGGCACCAGGCTCAGGCTCTGCATAAAGCCGGCGAGGATCAGCGTCAGGCGCCCGCCCGCCGGGCCCGGCATCTGGACGAAGACGAGGAGCGCCGCGTACCAGGCGAGCGCGAAGAGGATCATCATCCGCCCGGGACGAATGGTGCGCCCGGCGAGGCTGACCGCGATCGAACCGAGCAGCGAGCCGAAGGCGCTGCTCGCGACCAGCGTTCCCAGCCCGGTCTGGTCGAGGCCATAGATGTCCTTCGCGACATAGGGGAGAAGGCCGCTGGTCAGCGGAAACGCCGTCAGATTGACCAGGAAGGCCAGCCACATCGCCGCCAGCGAACGGGGCGTGTCCCAGACATAGCCGAGCCCTTCGATCAGGTCGCGCCACAATGACGGCCGGCCGATCAGCGCTGCGTCGATGCTGTGCCGGCGGCCGGCGACGCCCAGCGTCAGCAGAAATCCGAGCGCGTAGAAGCCGGTGATCGCGAGATAGACCGGTCCCATGCCGAACAGCGCGAACAGCCCGGCGCCGAACAGCGAGCCCGCGATGCGCGCCGAATCCGCTGTCGTGCGCGACACGCCCATCGTCGCCATCAGGGCGCCGGACGGCATCGTCTCGCCGACCAGCGCGTTGCGCATCCCCTGGTCGGACGGCCGGATCAGCCCCGACACCGCAGCCACCGCGAACACATAGGCCGGCTCGAGCATGCCGGCATAGGCAAGCCCCGTCACGGCGGCCGCGACGAGCGCATAGGCGGCGCGCATCGCGCACAACACGGTGCGATGCCCGATGCGATCCCCCGCCATGCCGAACACCGGCGCCAGCAGCGTGCCGAGATATTGCAGGGCCCAGAACAGGGTCAGGGCCAGCACCGAGCCGGTCTCGACCAGGATGTACCAGCCGAGCACCAGGTTCTCCATCTCGATCCCCCAGGAGGTCAGCAGATCGGCCGGCCACTGGAAGCGGAAGCTGCGCACCTGAAACGGCGCCAGCATCGCGGAGGACGAGAGCAGGGTCATAGCTGCTGGCGTCGGTTCGGGTCGAGACGTCCCTACTCGTCATGGCCAGGCTTGGCCCGGCCATCCACGAAAACCGACTCGTGGATCCCCGGGCCAAGCCCGGGGATGACGCAAGAGGAACGCGATCCAATGTGTTCGAATGGGAGCGGCTGATAGCTCATTTCTGGTCCGACATGCGGGCATTGCGAGATGACACAGGCGAAGGACGCTAGCCGTTGGGGAGAGCGCCGCACTTGAAGGATCCGCGGGTTGCGCTTCGCGGTCCCGGATGCACGCTCGCCGGCAGTACGGCGCCGCATCCAACGCAGGTAGCGAGGGTCGATCCGCAGGACGAACGCGAAGCCTCGGCCTGGAACGAAGCGGTGTCTGATTTCGACTCCGAGACCAGCCTCGACTGCCGCTACGGCAGCGCCTCCGATCTCGTGTAGCGGCGCCAGGCGCTCATCTGGATCGCCGAGGTCAGGCAGTGGACGACGACCGGCTTGGTCTTGACCGCAAAGGCGCGGGCGATGCCGTCGGCGACCTCGCTCTCGCTCTTGATCGTGATGCCCTCGGCGCCGAACGAACGGCCCCAGGCGGCGAAATCGGGGTTGGTCAGCCGCGTCCCTTCCATGAACGGCCGTTCGGGATAGCGCACATAGGAGTGCATGCCGATCGTGCCGTACATGGCGTTGTCCGAGATGATCATGATCGGCGCCGCGCCGTACTGGCAGGCCGTGGCGATCTCGTTGCCCATCATCAGCGCGCCGCCGTCGCCGAGAAACGCCACCACCTGCGTCCCCGGCCGGCGCAACGCGGCGGCGACCGCCATCGGCATGCCGGAGCCCATCGCACCGACCACCGACGACAGAAAGATCTGGCCCTGCCGGAAGCCGATATAGCGGTGCACGAAGCTGCCGAAATTGCCGGCGTCGGTGGTCACCGTCGCGTCGGGCGCCAGATGCTTGTCGACCTCGCAGACGATCGCCGCGAAATTGACCCCGTCGCTGGTCGGTTCCCATTCCTTGGCGAGCAGCTTCTTGTGGATCGCGTTGAGCCCGGTGACCCAGTCGCGCCGCCTGTTGGCATCGGGCGGCGCGCCGTGCTTCAGCAAGGCCTTGATGACCTCGTGCGGGCTGCAGGGCAGGCCGAGCTCGGGCCGCCACACCCGGCCGACCTCGTTGGCGTCCGGCCAGACATGGACAAACGGCAATTGCGGCTGCGGCGCTTTCGGGAAGCTGTAGGACTGGCTGACCGTATCGGTCATGCGCTCGCCGAGCGCCACCATCAGATCGGCCTTCTTCATCTCGCCGATCAGCGCCGGCGGCACCCGGATCCCCATATAGCCGCCGTAATTCGGGTGGTTGGCGTCGAACAATTGCGGCCGGCGATGGGTCGGGCTGATCGGCAACACCCATTCCGCGGCGAGCCGGTTGAGGTCGGCGAACGCCGCCGTGTCGCGCACCGCGTCGGCCCATAGCGCGCCACCGACCAGGATCAGCGGGCGCTCGGCCTTCGCCAGCATCTCGGCCACCCGGTCGAGATCCTCGGCGCGCGGCCCGGCGACGGCGCGCGGCCGCGGCAGATCGGGCTCGGCGTCGGTCTCCTCATCGAAGATGTCCTCCGGCAGGATAACCGCGACCGGCCCCTGGGTGCCGCTTTCCGCCAGATGAAAGGCGCGGGCCATCGCCTCGGAAGCCTGCTCCGGCTCGTTGACCTCGATGACCTGCTTGGTGACGTCGGACAACAGGCGCGAATAGTTCTGCTCCTGCAGCGCAAGCCGGCCGAAATCGCCGCGCTCGACCTGGCCGACCAGCACGACCAGCGGGGTTGCGTCGTGATAGGCCGAGTGCAACGCCACCATCGCGTTCGACAGACCCGGCCCGCGCGACACGATTGCGACGCCGGCGCGGTCGCGCAGCCTTCCCTCGGCGACCGCCATATAGCCGGCGCCGGCCTCGTGGCGGCAGACGATGACGCGGATCGAATTGCGCTCGAGCAGAAAGCTGGTCAGCCCGACATAGCTCTCGCCCGGCACGCAATAGACCTGGTCGACATCATGCGCTTCGAGGCTTTCGGCCAGCAGGCGGGCGACGGTGCGGCTCATTTTCTGATCTTCCCCTTCGTCTCGGCGTCATATCAGGGATACAGGAGCATGGGTCCCCTCGGTAGAGGCGATCTTGCATTCGACACCCAAGCGACCGCAGCCTGCGATGTCGGTCCCGACTTGCAGCAGGAAACGTCAGGATGCAACTTCGTACGGAGGCGCTGGCCGGCGGCGTAACCCGAGCGATCCCCGAGGGTCACTGGGACATCAAGGGCGCGGCCGAAATCGATCTGCGGCTGAGCGCGGTGACCGGATCGGGCCGGCCGATCATCCTGGATCTGGCGCTGGTTAGCTATCTTTCCTCGATGGGCATTCGCGCGATCGTCATGGGCGCCAAGGCGTGTCGCCTCAGAGGCGGGAAGCTCGTCCTGCTGGCGCCCGCCGACGACGTCGAGCAGGTGTTGACAATCGCCGGCATCGACACGCTGGTCCCGATCCATCACGACATCGAAGCGGCAATCCTGGCGGTAACCGCCTAGGCACTAACGCACGTAGGGCGGAAGAGCGCAGCGTCTTCCGCCAGTCTTTGTCGGCGATGGGGGTGGCGGAAGGCGCTCCGCTTTTCCGCCCTACGAGGCTCTTACCTTGACGTCCCATCGAGTTGGGCAAATCCTCGGCCCTACAGGAGGATCCCGCTATGCAGATGCAGGCCGCCGTATTCCGCAAGGTGCTGGAACCGCTGACGATCGAGGCCATCGACATAGACAAGCCGCTGGGCCGCGAGGTGCTGGTGCGCACCGTCGCAACCGGCGTCTGCCACAGCGATCTGCATGTCGTCGACGGGATCGGGCGGTTCCCGCTCGACCGGCCGATCGTGCTCGGCCATGAAGGCGCCGGCGTTGTCGAGGCGGTCGGCCCGGATGTGACGACGGTGCGGACCGGCGACCATGTCGTCGCCTGTCTCTCGGGCTTTTGCGGCAGCTGTCCGCAATGCCTGTCGGGACACCCCAATTTGTGCACCGGCGGCATCGTCACCCGGCCCGACACGGCGTCGCCGCGGCTGTCGCAGAACGGGGCGCCGTTCCGCCAGTTCATCGGCATTTCGAGCTATGCCGAGAAGATGCTGCTGCACGAGAACTCGATCGTCCGGATCGACCCGGAATTGCCGCTCGACCGCGCCGCGTTGGTCGGCTGCGGCGTGTTGACCGGAGTCGGCGCAGCGCTGCGCAGCTCGGGGCTGGAGGCCGGCCAGACCGTCGCGGTGTTCGGCTGCGGCGGGGTCGGGCTGTCGATCATCCAGGGGGCGCGGATCGGCGGCGCCCGCCAGATCATCGCGGTCGACATGTTCGAGGCGAAGGAGGAGATCGCGCGCCGCGTCGGCGCGACGCATTTCGTCAACAGCGCCGAGGAGGACCCGGTCAAGGCGGTGCGCGGGCTGACCGGCGGCCTCGGGGTAGATCACGCCTTCGAGGCGGTCGGCAACGCCAAGCTGTGCCGCCAGGCGATCGAGAGCCTGGCGATCCGCGGCACCGCGACGATCGTCGGCGTGCTGCCGCCGGACGCGATGATCGAATTCCCATGGATGGCGATCCGCCCGGAATGCAAGGTGCAGACCTCGCGGATGGGCTCCAACCGCTTCCGCACCGACATCCCGCTCTATCTCGATTTCTACAAGCAGGGCCGGCTGCATCTCGACGAGATGGTCACCAAGCGCGGCAAGCTCGGCGACATCAACGAAGCCTTCCGTGCGATGAAGGCCGGCGAAGTGGCGAGGACCGTGCTGACATTCGACTGAAGCCGGCGAGGAGCATGACATGACCTACCAGCACATCCGGGTGGCGCCGTTGTCGGCGCATGTCGGGGCCGAGATCGACGGCGTCGATCTGACCGCTCCCGTGTCCGACCCGGCCATGGCCGAGATCCGCAATGCCTTCGGCGAATACGGTGTCGTGTTCTTCCGCGACCTGCAGCTGACGCCCGAGCAGCACGTAGCCTTTGCCGAGCGCTTCGCGCCAATCGACATCAACCGCTTCTTCGCCACGGTGCCCGGCTATCCGATGATTGCCGAGGTGCGCAAGGAGCCGGAGCAGATTCGCAATATCGGCGGCGGCTGGCACACCGACCACAGCTACGACGAAGCGCCGGCGCTCGGCTCTATGCTGTATGCCCGCGAGGTGCCGCAGACCGGCGGCGACACGCTGTTCGCCAGCATGTACGCCGCCTATGACGCGCTGTCCGACGGGCTGAAGGCAACGCTGGAAACCCTGCGCGCCTGTCATTCGAGCCGGCACGTCTTCGGCGCCGAGGCGATGGCGCGGCGCGGCGACCTCAACGGCCGCATCGGCAATCCCGAGCTGGCGACACAGGATGCGGTGCATCCCGTCGTGATCCGCCACCCGCAGACCGGCCGCAAGGCGCTCTACGTCAACCCCGGCTTCACCTTGCGCTTCGAGGGCTGGACCGACGAGGAGTCGCGGGCGCTGCTCGAATATTTGTACCGCCATGCGGTGCGGCCGGAATTCACCTGCCGCTTCCGCTGGCGCGAGGGTTCGCTCGCCCTATGGGACAACCGCTCGACCTGGCACTTCGCGCTCAACGACTATCACGGGGAGCGGCGCCTCCTGCACCGCATCACGATCCAGGGAACGCCGCTCCACTGAGAGGTACGCCATGCATGCGATCCGGATCGATCGCAACAGGCGGCTCGCTGACGAGCCGCATATTGGGCACAACCGCTACCACCCGGACATCGCGCCGGTGGCCGAGATCGGCGAGGGCGAGGAGATCGCGCTCGAGACGCGCGACGCGCTCGACGGCCAGATCACGCCGCGGACGACGGTCGCCGATTTCCCCGGCCTCGACGCCGGCGCGGTGCATCCGCTGACCGGCCCGGTCTTTGTCAAGGGAGCGAAGCCCGGCGATCTGCTGGAGATCGAGTTCACCGACATCGTCGCGCAGCCGATTGCGTTCAGCGCGATCATGCCGGGCCTCGGCTTTCTGCGCGACGTGATGACGGAGCCCTTCCTGGTGCATTGGCAGATCCGCGACGGCTGGGCCGCCTCGGCGGAAATCCCGGGCGTCCGCATCCCGGGCGCGCCGTTCATGGGCGTGTCGGGCGTCGCACCGTCGCCCGAAAAGCTGGTGGAGTGGACGGCGCGCGAGCAGCGCGTCATCGACCAGGGCGGCCTCGCCTTTCCGCCCGACCTGCAGGGCGCCGTGCCGCAGGGTCCGTGCGGGCTCGCCGGGCTGCGCACCCTGCCGCCGCGCGAGAACGGCGGCAATTTCGATGTCAAGCAATTGACCAAGGGGTCGAAACTGTTCTTGCCGGTCTTCGTCGAGGGCGGCTTGTTCTCGACCGGCGACGGGCATTTCGCGCAAGGCGACGGGGAGGTCTGCGTCACCGCGGTCGAGATGGGCGCGACCGCGGTCGTGCGCTTCAAATTGCACAAGGGGCTGGCGCAGCGCCGGAAATTCACCTCGCCGGTGTTTTCGCGCGAGACCTACTTCACCGACCCGCGCTTCGCCGCGCCCGAGCGCTTTCTCGGGGTCATGGGCATGCCGATCAATGCGGCGGGCGAGATCGAGGCCGAGAATTTGACGCTCGCCTGCCGCAACGCCGTCCTCAACATGATGGAATTGCTGCAGGAGCGCGGCTTCAACCGCGAGCAGGCCTATGTGATCTGCTCGGTCGCGGTCGATCTGCGCATCTCCAATGTCGTCGACGTGCCGAACTACGTCGTCTCGGCGCTGCTCCCGGAAGCAATCTTCGACGGCGACTGAGCGGCGAGCCGACCGCGCATGGCGGTGAAGCTCGCCAGCGTTGCCGCCGCGCTCTTCATTCTGATCGGCAGCGCAAACCCCTCGGCAGGCCAGCCCAACCCGTGCGGGTTGTCGCCGCATGACTGGTGTCCTTCGCCGCCGGGCGATCCCTGCGGCCGCCACGTCAATGAACGGGAGTGCCGCGCCGACCCGGCCTGCGAAGGAATGCGCTACCGCGGCGAGTCGGTCGTGTCCTGCATCTCCGACGGACGCGGCTTCTGGAGCAATTGCCCGGCCGTCGGCTGCATCAGCCGGCGCCCGTCAGGTGGACCGCAGCGTTAGCCTGTTGACTCCCCGGCGGCGAGCGCTCTCAAGACGACGCCGCTGGTGAGCAGGTGCAGTGCTGGCGGTGTCTTACGCGCCGATACGTGCGGTGGACCGTTCGTGGCGCATAATAGACGGCTGGCTGCGAATAGACCGGCGGCGGAGGCGGATAATAAGCCGGATAGGGATAGGCCGCGTAATAAGGGTAAAAGCCGCCATAGAGCCAGGGGTAGCCGTAACCCCAGCCCCAGCCGCGGCCCCAACCGCCGCGGAACCCGCCATGGAAGCCACCACGAAACCCGCCATGAAACCCGCCGCCATGGAAACCGCCGCCGTGAAACCCCCCATGGCCGCCCATCATGCCGCCGTGACCGCCCATGCGCTGGGCCATCGCAGGTGCGGCCGCAATCGCGAGGATTACAGTCAAAAGAAGCGTCCGAGCCAAACGCATCTCGATCTCCCTCCACGCGTTTCCGCAGGAATTATCCGGCACGACCGGACGAATTATCCCTAACAATCCTTCAGGATTTATTCGGTTTTGTAGGTTTCGGTTCGTTGCGCCGGGGGAGCTCCCGTCGCATCCCGGACCCTCCCCCGGTTACGACCTCGATCCCCGCCAACTCTTTCATCGGCCGCCGCTTGGGATCGGTTGCTTCCTGTGCAAAGCTAGCCGCTCCAATCGCCCGATGAAAGCAAAGCCATGCTGACCACCACCCGCGACATGGTGCTGCCGACCGCGATCACCGGCTCGTACCCGCGCCCGTTATGGTACGACGCGAACCTCAGCGGGCGCTCCTTCAAGACGATGATGGGCGACTCGCTGTTCCGCGAGCAGTATCTCGACGCGGTCGCCGCGATCATCAACGCGCAGGAAGCGGCGGGGCTCGACATCGTCACCGACGGCGACAGCCGCTTCGATCTCGCGGTCGGCGGCAAATCCTGGTTCTTCTACCCGATCGAGCGGCTCGGCGGCGTCACCGGCCACCGCGACACCTCACGCGGCTGGATGCAGCGCCACGGGCTGCGGCCCGGCAAGATCCTGTGGGAGGTGCAGGAGGCCTACCAGCCGGGTGTCGTCACCGACAAATTGACGCGCGGCCCGCTCGAATACGCCGCGATCTGGCAGATCGCGCAGCGCCTCAGTGATCGCCCCGTCAAGTTCGGCGCGATCTGTGCGCCCGGCCTCGCCAGCATGCTGTGGGACGAACATTACCATGACGATAAGGCGCTGGTGCTCGATCTGTGCGACATCATGAACGCCGAGTTCAAGGAGCTCGCCGCCGCCGGCTGCCCGGTGATCCAGGTCGAGGAGCCGCGCCATCACGGGCTGACCACCTTGCCGGACTGTAAGGATTCCGACCTCGAATTCCAGACCGAAGCGTTCAACCGGCAGCTCATCGGGGTCGAGGCCGAGATCTGGGTGCATTGCTGCTGGGGCAACCCAAACCAGCAGCGTGTCTATTGGGACGTGCCGAGCTACGAGCGCGCGCTGCCGCATTTGCTGCAGCTGAACTGCGACGTCATCACCTTCGAATGCGCCAGCAGCGACGGCAAGGATTTGCCGCTGTTCGCGAAGTACCCGACCGACAAAAAGATCGGCATCGGCGTGGTCAGCCACACCAACACGGTGGTCGAGCCGGCCGAGCATGTCGCCAATCTGATCCGCAAGGCGCTCGAATACATTCCGCCCGAACGGCTGATCGTCACCACCGATTGCGGCTTCGGGCGCGAGGGGCTGTCGCGCCGCATCGCGTATTACAAATGCGTGTCGCTGGTCGAAGGCACCAACATCGTGCGCCGCGAATTGGGCCTCCCCGAAGCCCATATCCGCGCCGCCGATCCGCGGCTGTATTTCGCTACGGCGGGCAGCTGAGAGACGCCAAGTCGGGGGTGCCTGCGCGCGATACCCCCTCCTCGATCCCGTTTGTGCTTTCAGCGACGCCGGCTCAGTCTTCCGGAAGCCCGGCTTTGCGCAGGCCGGCGAAATAGGTCCCTTCCGCGAGAGCGCACACGCTCGGTTCCCCCCAGGATGTAATCGCCCGGATGCGGGCAATGCTGGAGTAGTGCTCGTCGCCGACGAGCCGGCGGGCTTCCGCGAGCTCGGCGGCGGCGCGCCCGGTATCGCCCTTCAGGGCCGATGCAGCGGCGACAAACGTGCGGAACTGCGGGTGTGCCGGAGTGGCGTCGTGCGCCTTCTCGTACCAGATCAGCGCGTCTTCGATGCGCGACTCCAGGAGATGCGCCGAGCCAATTCGAGAATAAAACAGCCCGATTTGGGGATCACGTGGACTGAGCCGGATGGCTTGCTCCTGAGCCGGGATCAGCGCGTCCAATGCGCCTGTCATGAATTTGCACCAGCCGAGATGCGAGTAGGCGTGGGCCCAGTTGCGATTGAATGCAAGGACAGCTTCGTACTGGGGAACGGCCTCGCGGTATCGGTGCTGCGCGCGCAACACCTGCGCTTTGGCGAAATGCGTGACCGCGCTGCGCCGTAACGAGCCCAGGGCGCGCTCGGCCAGTTCCTCGGCGCGTGCGATGTCGGCCGCGGCCGTCGTCCCGGCCATGAAGTCGAGAACGCGTGCCGTCAACGCGACCGCGAGCCATGCCTGCGCTTGCGCGGATTGCGGGTCGAGCGCCAAAGCCTCCTCGAACAGCATAATCGCTTCGGCACGGTTTTCCCGCGACGGCGGCTGCAGCCGCACGGCGCGGCCGCGCAGGATGTAGTCGCGCGTGTCGGGCCGCTCGGTCGGCCGCGCAACTTCTGCGTCGACCAGTTCGACGTCGAGCGCCACGCCAATGCGGCTCGTGATCTCGTCTTGCAACGAGAACAGATCGCGGGCATTGCCGGTAAAGCGCTCGGCCCACAGATGCGCGTCGGTCTCGGCATCGATCAGCTGGGCGGTGACGCGAACATCGTTTCCGGCGCGTTGAACCTCGCCTTCGAGCACATAGCGCACGCCAAGCTCGCGGCCGATCTGCCTCGTATCTATCGGCTTGTTCCGGTAGGTGAAGGCCGTGTTGCGCGAAATCACCAGCATGTCCGGGATCCGCGACAGATCGGTCGTCAGATTTCCGGTGATGCCATCGGCGAAGTATTGCTGCTCGGGGTCATCGCTCAGATTGGCAAAGGGCAGGACGACAATCGATGCCCGGGGCGCCGGCGTTGGAGCCGCCGAAATCGCTGCTTCGCGGGAAGCCGGGCGGCTCGCCGCCGCCTGTGCCGACCGCCAGGCACGCAACAGCGGCCCGCCGCCGCCGCCGACCTCGCGCAGCGCGCGCAGCCCGGCTTCATATTGTTGGCGGGCCTCACCCTGACGTCCGGAGCTCGCCAGAGTGGTGATCAACTGCGCCCAAGCGGTCTCGTCAAACGGGTCGACCGCCACCAGTTCGCGCGCGTAGGGCAGGGCTTCCTCCGGCGATGCGCCAAGCCGTTCAATCAACAAACCCAAGATTTTGACCTGCAGCCGGCGCGCATCTTCGCGCAGGCCCAAAAGCCAGCTGTGAAACTGGCCATTTTCAGGCAGGTCCAGGTCGGCCAGGAGCGGTCCCCGGAACGCGGATGCCGCGCGTGCGACATCGCTGGTTGCCAGGGCGGTCGCCTCCAGACACCGCTGCACTGAGAAAAAATCGATGTCGAGCGCGGCCGTGCGCAGCTCCACGCTGTGGCGATCGGCCATCAGGCGAGGGGAATGAGCCTCGTCGACGAGCGAGCGGATCTTGCTGAGGCTCCAGCGCAGCGAGCCCCGCGGGTCGTCCGGCACATCCCAAAAAATCTCGCAAAGCTGCTCGCGCCGGTGCGGTCGCCGGGTCAGGGCAAGGTAAGCCAGGAGCGCGCGCGTCTTGCGCGACGGCGGCAGAGCCAACGCAGCGCCGTCTCGTAGCACCTGAAGGTCACCCAGAACATCGATCTCCAGCACGTCGACTTCCTTCGCGGCTGCGGGGGTGCGGCTGGTTTCAGGCGATTATCCACAACCACACTTTCTCGACAACTTTCCACGGCGGCTAACACGCGGACACAAACGGTGGCCTTGGATGCTCCCAGGGTCGGGGGTGCTCTGCCCCCGGGCTTCGAAGGAGTCTCCACCATGCATACCACCTCCGCCGAGCGGTACGCCCGCTGTATTCAAGCGTCCAAACGGGTTTGCTGGGATATCGAGCAGGATGTGATCCGCGGCCGTCGGTTCAGTGCCGCCGACAAGTTCCTGCCGGATGGGCTCGCGCTCACGGACAGGTTCACGACCCTGTCGCCCGGCGAGAAGCGGTTTGTCAGCCAGATCCAGGGCCGCACCTACGCCAACATCTTTGGCCTGGTCGAGCGGTTCATCAACGCCAAGATCCTCGAATTGAGCGGTAATTATGTCCTCGGCGATCAGGTCGCGCTGGAGGCGCTGGTGCGGTTCAGCGACGAGGAGTTGAAGCACCAAGCCTTGTTCCGCCGCATCGAAGCGATGATCGGCGAGGTCCTGCCGGACGGCTATCACTTCGACTTCGTGGCGGACTCCGTAGCCCGCGCCGTGCTCGGCAGGAGCACCTGGGCGGTACTGGCGCTGACGCTGGATATCGAGCTGTTCACGCAGCTTCATTATCGGGAGAGCATTGACCCCGACAGCGAGCTCTCGCCGCTTTTCAAGGATGTCTTCCTCCATCACTGGATAGAGGAAAGCCAGCACGCGATCGTCGACGAGCTCGAATTCTTGCGGCATGACGCGACGCTGACGACGCTGGAACGCGACCGTGGGGTAGACGATTTCATCGAGCTGGTCGCTGCGGTCGACGGCATCTTGCGGGAGCAGGCCGCGGCCGATGCCGGCTATTTCGCGGACAAATGCGGCCGTCCCGTTCCGGCGGCGGAAGAGCGCGCGATCGCGGCCGCGTTCCTGGTTGCCTACCGGTGGCAATACATCCACTCGGGTGCCGGGCATCCGCACCTTGGAACGGTGCTGTCCGGATTGATCACCGACGCCCAAGGCAAGCGCATTCAGGTAGCGCTTGCCACACTGCAATAACCCGCCACAGCACCCAATAACTCGAGCAAACCCAGGAGAATCACCATGGATGGTCACGTCAAGGCACCGACCGTTGTTAACGGCCTCAACGTCGACGAACTGTTCGGCCTCATCGAGCGGGTCAAGAGCGAGCCGGAGAAGGCCAACACCCATTGGCGTCTCGCGACGACCTGGCAGGGGCAGGCCCGCAGCCGGTCGGAGGTCGAGGGCTACGGGATTGGCGGCCAAGAAGTCCCGCGCCGCTTCTCGATTGATGTCGATGAGCCGTGCGAACTCGGCGGGTCGAACCGCTTCGCCAATCCGCAGGAATACCTGATCGCGGCGCTCAACGCCTGCATGACGGTCGGGTATGTAGCGCAGTGCGCCGTGCGCGGCATCACTCTCGAGAGCCTCGTCATCGAGACCGAAGGCGACATCAACCTGCGCGGCTTTCTCGGCATCGATTCGGGCGTGCCGAACGGTTATGACAACCTGCGCTACACGGTGCGCATCAAGGGAGACGGCACCAAGGAGCAGTTCGCCGAGATCCACCAAGCGGTGATGGCGACCTCGCCGAATTTCTACAACCTGTCCCGGCCGGTGAGCCTCAAGCCGGATCTCGTCGTCGAGTAGGCCCGGATTGAAGGAAATGCCGCGACACCCCCGTCGCGGCATTTTCGCATCAAACCGTCATTCCGGCGAAGGCCGCAATCCACCCGTCAGCCGGTGAGCCGCTGATAGGTGGGTCCCGGCCTTCGCCGGGACGACAACCGTGCCGGTCAGAACTCGGCGTATTTCGTGCAGCGGCCGAGATGGACCCGACCGGGTACGCGATCCGCATCTCCGACGTACAATGCGGGCCGCAAGGATTGGCAGAAGGACCGCCCAGCGTGGACATGACGGCCGCCGCTGTCCTGCTATGCGCCGTTGTTGTAAGCGCCGGCGCGCCTCAGGCGTTCGCGGCGGAAACCACCGAGCCGGGCGCGCCCTGCAACGAACTTCTCCCCGACGAGCCGGATCTCCGTCTCGGGCAAGTCGTCGGTGCGGGAACGGTTGCTTTTCTGCGCGATGGGCCGGATTGCCCCGGATCCGCTGCTGCCTGCCGCACAAAATTCGCAGTGCGGCCGGGGCAGACAGTGCTGCTTGGCCGGTCGCGCGGCGATTACGTCTGCGCCTTCGAGAGCCATAGCGGCTCGACAGGCTGGCTGCCGCAGCAACGGATCGCGGTGCGGCCGTTCGATCCGGCGCCGCCGCTCGCGGCCTGGACCGGCACCTGGCGCTTATCCGACAACAAGATCGTGCTGAAGCCGGCCGGCGACAGGGTCGAGGCCGACGGCGAGGCTTATTGGCCCGGCAAGAACATCATGCCCGCCAATGAGGGCGAGTTCGGCGGGACGGCGAAGCCCTCCGGAAATCGGCTGCATTTCGGCGATGAGTCGCAAGGCTGCACGGTCGATCTGGCCTTGGCCGGTCCGTTTCTCGTCGCCGCCGACAATCGGGGCTGCGGCGGCCACAATGTCTCGTTCACCGGCATCTACAGCCGCCGCGGTCGCGAGCCCCAATAGCCGCCTCACGCCGCCAGTTCGAGGATCTCGAGAACCTGCGCCGCGCCCGCGATTGGCCGCGGGTTACGCGGCACCCACGGGGTACCCATCGCCTGCTCGGCCATCATGTCGAAGCTGTCCGGCCCGATCTTGACCACGCCGAGGCTGCGCGGCATGCCGAGCCCGGCGATGAAGGCGTCGAGCACATCCCCCGCATCCTCACCGGGATGGCCCATCGCCGCGGCGACCCGCGCCTGACGCTCGGCATTCACCGTCTTGTTCCAGCGCATCACCGCCGGCAGCATGATGCACGAGGTGTGGCCGTGCGGGATATCGAACACCGCGCCGAGCACGTAGCCGATGCCGTGACTCGCGCCCATCGGCACGCCGCTGGCGAGCGGCCCCATCGACAGCCACGCGCCGATCTGGCAATCGAGCCGCGCCTCGATGTCACCAGGATCGGCCTTGACCCGCGGCAGGCCGCGCGTCAGCAGCGACAGCCCGTGCAAGGCTTGCGCGTCGGCGAAGGGGTTGGCCTCGGCGGAACAGATCCCCTCGACGCAATGATCGACGGCGCGGATGCCGGTCGACAGAAACAGCCATTCCGGGGTGTGCACGGTGATCGCCGGGTCGAGCATCACCGCGCGCGGGATCACCAGCGGGTGGCGGAACAATTCCTTGACCTTGCGGCGCTCGTCGGTGACCCCGGAAATCGCGCTGAACTCGCCGGCCGACAAGGTCGTCGGCACGGTGATCTGCCGCACCGTCGGCGCCTTGCAATGGGGCGGCGGACCGACCGCACCGTCCGGTCCGGCGACCGGGCGGTAATCGTCGAGCGCTTCGGCATTGCGGATGTCATTGGCAAGACAGAGCTGCACCGCCTTGGCGCCGTCCGTCACCGAGCCGCCGCCGATCGTCGCGATCAGATCGGCGCCGGCCTCGCGCGCCATCGCGGCGGCTTCGATGACGGCATGGCGCGGCGTGTGCGGCGGCATACGGTCGAACACGCCGGCGCAGCGGTTGCCGAGGGCGCGACGCATCTTGGCGATCTCGTCGGTGGCGCGGTTCAGCGTGCCGCTGACCATCAGGAAGACGCGTTCGGCCTCGCAGCGCCGGGCCTCCTCGGCGACCGCCTCGGCGGCGGGCCGCCCGAATGTCACCGCCTCCATGTTGCCGAAGGCGATCCGCCCCGCTTGCGGCATGGCCCGTCCTCCCGATTGTCGTGTACCATCATATCACCAACGGCGCCGTGGGGGGCCGCGATGACGCCTGACGAATTCCTCGGCCGCGTGCGCGACTTGTTGCCGGCGATCCGCGAACGGGCATCACGGGCCGAGCAATTGCGCCGGCTGCCCGACGAAACCTTCGCCGATTTCCAGGAAGCCGGGGTATTGCGCGCGATGCAGCCGAAGCGTTATGGCGGCTTCGAGCTCGATCCCGGCATCTTCTACCAGGCGGTCACCGAAGTGGGCGCGGCGTGCGGCTCGACCGGCTGGATCTTCGCCGTGATGGGCGCCCACAACTGGCACCTCGCGCTGTTTCCACCGCAAGCCCAGGAGGACGTGTGGGGCCATGACGACAGCATCCAACTCTCGACCTCGTTGGCGCCGACCGGCACGGTCGAGCGCGCCGACGGGGGGTTCCGCCTCAGCGGCCGCTGGTCGTTTTCGAGCGGCTGCGACCATTGCCAATGGGTCGTGCTCGGCGGCATCGCGCCGCCTGTAAAGGAGGGCGCCCCGCCCGATGCGCGCACCTATCTGCTGCCGCGCCGCGACTACGTCATCGACGACAATTGGCACGTCATGGGGCTGTGCGGCACCGGCAGCAAGGACATCGTCGTCGTCGACGCCTTCGTGCCGGACTACCGCACCCACTCCTATCTCGACGCTTTTCACCTGCGCAATCCGGGCATGGCGGTCAACGGCGCACCGCTTTACCGGCTGCCCTTCGGTCTGGTGTTCGCGGCGACACTCGGAGCCGCCGCGATCGGCGCGGCGAAGGGCGCTCTCGCATCGTTCCGCGAGCAGCAGCAGCGGCGCGTCAATATCCGCGATCGGTCGCGCGTCGCCGAGGACCCGTTCGCCCAGCTGCGCCTCGCCGAGTCGGCGGCCGAAATCGACGCCGCGCATGAGCGCATGCTCGGCAACTTCGCCGAGATGATGCGCCTCGCCCGCGCCGGCGCTGAGATCCCGTTGAGCTTTCGCGCGCGCTGCCGCTGGGATATCGGCAAGGCCACCGATTGGGCCGTGCATGCCGTCGACCGGCTGATGATGGCGGCGGGCGGCCGCGGCATCTTCCTCGACAACCCGATCCAGCGCGCCTGGCGCGACGTGCATGCGATGCAGGCGCATGCCTCGAACAATGTGGAGCGCGCCGCCGCGGTGTTTGGCCGCTCCGAATTCGGCCTGCCGCCAACCGACCTCCGGTTCTAGCGCTGCTGTTACCAAAGGAGCACCACATGGTCGCGATCAAATCGATGGTGCATTTCAGCATTCCGGTCAGCGACGTCGAGCGCAGCACCCGCTTCTACACCGAGATCGTCGGCTGTCGGCATCTGGCGACGGTGGCGCAGGGCACGATGGCGTTTCTCGACGCGGCGGGCACGTGCCTGATCCTGGTCAAGCGCGATCCGCCGATCAATCTGCGTCTCGAGGATCATGGCGGGGTGCACCATTCGTTCGGCATCGCGCATGACGAGTACCCGGCGGCGCTCGGCCATCTGCGGGCCAACGGCGTCGCGATCATCTTCGAGGAGGACCGCCGGGGCGGGATCGTCAACGGCCCGCGCGCCTATTTCCACGACCCCGACGGCACGGTGCTGGAATTCATCGACCTGACGAGCTACGCCGGTGCGCTATAGCCGGACAACTCGGCGGCACAGAGGGAGGACAAGATGGCGGCGAAGAAGCCCTACATCATCGCGCTGGAGGAGCACTATCAGGACGCCGAGCTCAGGCGGCAGACCGGCGGCCCGGGAGCCCCCGACATCGAGCAGCGGCTCGACGATCTCGGCGCGCTGCGTCTCAAGGAGATGGACGAGTCCGGCATCGACTTCCAGGTGCTGTCGCATTCGATCCCGGGGTTGCAGGGGGTCGACGCCGCGACTGGCATCCCCTTGGCGCGCCGCGTCAACGACCGGCTCGCCGAGACGGTGCGCTCCCACCCCGACCGCTTCGCCGGCTTCGCCGCATTGCCGACCGCCGATCCGCGCGCCGCGGCCGACGAGCTCGAGCGCACCGTCACCAAGCTCGGCTTCAAGGGCGCGATGATCAACGGCCTGACCCAGGGCGTTTTTCACGACGACGAGCGCTTCTGGCCGATCTACGAGCGGGCCGCGGCACTCGACGTGCCGATCTACATCCACCCGGCGCTGCCGCAAGCCGCGGTGGTCGAGACCTATTACAAGGACTACGCCCAGAAGCATCCCGGGCTGCTGCGCGCCGGCTGGGGCTTCAACGTCGAGACCGCGACGCAGGGCATCCGCTTTGTGCTGAGCGGTGTGTTCGACGCCCATCCCGGGCTCAAAGTGATCCTCGGCCATCTCGGCGAGGGGCTGCCGTTCTACCTCTGGCGCATCAGTTACGGGCTGCGCGCCAGCATGAGCGAGAAGACCTTCCGCGAGGTGTTCTGTGAGCATTTCTGGATCACCACGAGCGGCTTCTTCTCGGATCCGGCTTTGGTGTGCTGCATGATGGAAATGGGCATCGACCGCATCCTGTTCTCGGTCGACTACCCGTTCATGGACAACCCGCCCGGCGCGGAATGGATCAAGACCTTGCCGCTCTCCGCCGAGGACACGCAAAAGTTACTCAACGGCAACGCGCGGCTGCTGCTGAAATTGTAGCTTAGTAACCCTCTGCCCGCACCGCGGGAGAGGGTGGCCGAAGGGCGAAGCCCGAGGCCGGGTGGGGGGTCTTCGCGAGCGCGCACCCTCACCCTCCCGTCGCCGTGCGACGGGTCCCTCCCTCTCCCGCGATGCGGGAGAGGGGTTTTGACGGGAGGAAACGCATGAAATTCATGTCTCTTGCTACCGGGGTCATCGCAACGATCGCGCTTGCTAGCCAGGCCAATGCTCAATTGCTCAATCACAAGGATCTGTCGCTCGCCACTGCCCTGGCGATCGCCACGACCGCGGGAGAGACCTGCAAGGGCCAGGGCTATCGGGTCACCGTCGCGGTGGTCGGCCGCACCGGCGAGATCATCGTGCAGCTGCGCGGCGACGATGCCTCGCCGCACACGATCGAGAACAGCCAGCGCAAGGCCTTCACCGCCCGCACCTTCCGCACGTCCTCGGGCGAGTTCGGGCAGCGGCAGAAGGACAATCCGCCGGGCGCCGCGCTGTGGCTCACCGGCATCAGCGCCACCGCCGGCGGATTGCCGATCAAAATCGGCGACGATGTGATCGGCGCGGTCGGCGTCTCCGGCTCGCCCGGCGGCGACAAGGACGAGGCCTGCGCCAAGGCCGGGCTCGACAAGGTCGCCGACCAGCTCAAATAACACCCGACCATTCGTCACGGAGAACCGTTATGACCGCCGCCCGCCACGAGAAGCCGCCCGAGATCGCCGCTCTGAGCCTCGACGAGATCGCCGAGCGCTATATCGGCCGGTTTCGCGACAAGATTCCCGATTGGGAAGCCTTCGAGGACGCCAAGATCGATGGCTACCGGCGGGCTCAGCACCGCTTCATCGGCGCCGGCGGCTCCGGCAAGCACGACGACCCTGGCGTTATCCCGCCGCGCGCCTTCACGTTGAGCATCGTCTATTGCCCGCCCGGGCAGGGCAACGCGGCGCACACCCACGAGGTCGAGGAGGTGTTCTTCATACTGCAGGGGATCCTGACGGTGTTCATCGAGGATGAGAGCGGGCATCAACTGCGGCGCCGGCTCGGCCCCTGGGAATGCATCGCCTGCCCGCCCGGCGTCATCCACGGCTTCCAGAACGAAAGCCTCGAACCGGTCTATTTCCAGGTCATGCTCGGCAAGGGCCGCCCCGACACGATGGGCTACGCCGATGAGGAGCTCTACCATCGTCGCGACGCCCATCTGAGCCGCTGACGCTGGCTTCGACCCTCCTCGCCTGCGATCGGAGGTCGCATCAATCGCGCCACTTGCGCCGAGCGCGGGTCGCGCCTATTTTTTGGCACGATGATCGAGCAGAGGCCGGTATCCGGCCACACCCCCACACGATTTTGGTACCGCTGGTACAGTCCGGCGGTCTAGGTTCGCGCATCTGCGTCACGCAACCCGAAGCCGCCCCACCAGAGGCGGCTTTCGCATTTTCGATCTCATCATCGAATGTCGCCTAGAGTGGAGCGGCCTCCCAACAGGAGGTCAAACCCATGCGCCGCGGCGATTTCGATGTGATTACCGGCCCGCCCGCCCCAAGCCGTCCGATCCCGCCAGCAACCCTTCCCGCAGCGCCAGGGGCGCCGCACCCCAGCGCTCCCGAGCTGCCTTCGCGAGCCCCTGACAACACTCCGGTACAGCAGCACGGGACGGCTCGGATTTAATTCGCGATGGAGACGCGCGCTCCCTCTCCGCCCGCCTTGGTCCCATGGGGGACGGAGAGGGCTGGAGTGAGGTAGGGGATTCCAAAACGGACCGCGGCCGTCCCGGCCGCATGATGCGGGCGAGACGCCCGGTCCAGTCAACGCCCACCTCGCCCTCCCTCTCCCCCCGGAGGGGAGGGTCAAATTACGCCCCGCCCGTGCGCGCGGTGGACTTCTCTGCCTCGGCCCGGCTACGATTTCCCCAACGCACAGCGATGGGGAGAGAGGGAATGGCCGAGAGCGGCAAGACGAATGGCGGCTCGCTGATCTGGAACTTCAAGGTGCTCGGGCATAACGCGCTCGACGGGTTCGGCGGCATGGGCGAAGGCATGTCGATGCAGCTGGCGAAAGACGGCAGGCGCATCCTGTGGATGGCGCATGAAAGCGCGCCCAAAAACTTCACCGCGGTCGATGTCAGCGACCCGCGCCAGCCGAAGATCGTCGCCCGCGCCGACCTGCCGCACGCCAAGATGCGCTCGAACTCGCTGGAGACGGTCGGCGACATCCTGGCGATCGCCTATCAGACGCAGCAGACCGGCGACCCGCAGGCCGGCTTCGAGCTGTTCGACATCTCGGTGCCGGAGAACCCGCGCCGGATCGCGTTCTTCGACCGCTCCGGGCCGCATTCGCGCGGTGTCCACCAGCTGTGGTTCGCCGATGGCGAATACATCCATATGAGCTCGGGCTCGGCCGATTTCCGCCCGACCCACCCGAAGGACGACCAGTTCTACCAGTGCATCGACGTGCGCAACCCCTCGAAGCCGGTGGAGGTCGGCCGCTGGTGGCTGCCCGGCACGTCCGCGGGCGACAACGTGGCGCCGCCGAAGCGCCATGAGGGCGACAAGGACACCGGCTTCCGGCCGCACAATACCAACGTCTATCCCGAGCGGCCGGACCGCGTTTACATGGGCTATATCGACGGCGGCATGATTATCCTCGACATCGCCGACAAGGCGCACCCGAAGATGATCTCGCGGTGGGACTACCACCCGCCGAATTACGGCTTCACCCACACCGTCGTGCCATTGTTCGAACGCGACCTGCTGATCGTCAGCGACGAATGCACCCGCAATGACGGCGTCGACTGGCCAAAGCTCGTGTGGATCGTCGACAACCGCGCCGAGGAAAACCCGGTGCCGATCGCGACCTGCCCGATGCCGCCGGTCGAGAGCTTCGCGCGGCGCGGCGGCCGGTTCGGCGCGCATAATCTGTGGGAGAATTTGCCGAAGGCGCATTGCTGGAAATCAGACCAGATCGTGTTCGGCACCTTCTTCAATGGCGGGCTGCGCGCCTTCGACATCGCCAACCCGTACCAGCCGAAGGAAGTCGCCTATTTTGTGCCCGAGGTGGCGAACGCGCCGACCGGCGCTTGCCAGATCAACGACGTGTTCATCGACGACCGCGCGATCGTCTATGCCGTCGACCGTCACGCCGGCGGGCTCTACACGATGGAAATGGATTTCTGAGTCTTTGTCCGGCGTCCCGGCGAAAGCCGGGACCCACCTTGCAGCAACTCGCAATCGGATGGGTGGGTCCCGGCTTTCGCCGGGACGCCGGTGTGTTTGGTAGTCCGGTGAACGAGTTGAAGTCCTGTGTCCGATCCCTTTGCCGGCAGTGACGCGAGCCCGTTCGGGCGGCGGCAGCGCCGGCCGCGCGGCGCGCGCATCCCGGTGACCGTCGTCACCGGATTTCTCGGTGCCGGCAAGACGACATTGATCCGCGAATTGCTGGCGCGGCCGGAAGGCGCCAACACCGCGGTTGTGGTCAACGAATTCGGCGAAATCGGGATCGACCACGCGCTGTTGCGCTCGAGCAGCGATACGTCCGTGCTGCTCGGCAATGGCTGCGTGTGCTGCGCGGTGCGCACCGATTTGCAGGAAAGCCTGCGTACCTTGTTCGCCGAGCGCGGCCGCGGCACGGTGCCGAGCTTCGAGCGCGTCATCATCGAGACCAGCGGCCTCGCCGATCCCGGCCCGGTGTTGCAGACGATCGCCAGCGACCGCGCGCTCGGCGACGTCTTTCACCTGCAGGGGCTGGTCGCCGTAATCGACGTGCCGGGTGGCGCCGGCAACCTCGACCAGGCCCCCGAAGCGCGCAATCAGGTCGCGCTCGCCGACCGCATCGTGTTGACCAAGACGGACCTCGCCGGCGGCACGGCGACCAGGGCGCTGACCGACCGACTGGGCACGCTGAGCGCGGCGCCGCTCGCAACCGCGATCAACGGCGCGATCGATCCGGCCTTTCTGCTGGAGGAGAGCCTCGATCTGTCGGCGCGGGTTGCTGTGCACGAGCATGATCACGCGCATGCCCACTCGCACGGCATCGACAGCTTTGCGCTGTTCTTCGAGCGGCCGTTGCCCTGGCCGGTGTTCGAGCAGGCGATGGCGGTATTGACCGGGCTGCGCGGCGCCGATCTGTTGCGCGTCAAGGGGCTCGTCGCGGTCGAGGGCTGCCGCGGCCCGGTCGTCGTGCACGCCGTGCAGCATGTCGCGCACCGTCCGATCGAGCTCGAGGACTGGCCCGACAACGACCGCCGCTCCCGCCTCGTCTTCATCACCCGCCATCTGGCGAAGGCGCAGGTCGAGCAGCTCTTCGCGGCGGTGACGAGCGTAACGCGGGCGAGCAACGAGCCGGGCTAGGCCAAGCAAAACCACCCGCGGAGACCAGGGCTTGGAGACCGCAACGTTATTTGTGCTGCTCGGGGCAGTGGCAGGCGGCTTTGTCCAAGGTCTCTCGGGCTTTGCGTTTGGGCTGGTGTCATTGGCCTTCTGGGCCTGGTTCGTGACGCCGCAGCTGGCCGGGCCGATGGTCGTGTTCGGGTCATTGATCGGCCAGATGCTGTCGATCCACACGGTGCGCCGCGGCTTTGACGTGGCACGCGTGCTGCCCTTCCTGCTCGGTGGAATTATCGGTGTGCCGCTCGGGGTTGTCGTGTTGCGCTACCTCGACCCGATGGTCTTCAAGGCGGCGGTGGGAACGCTGCTGTCGCTTTATTGTCCGGCGATGTTGTTTTCCGGCGAGCTGCCGCGGATCGCCGCCGGAGGCAAAGTCGCCGACGGGGCAGCCGGATTTCTCGGCGGCGTGATGGGCGGCATCGGCGGTCTCAGCGGGCCGGTGCCGACACTGTGGTGCGCCCTGCGCGGGTGGGACAATGATGCGCAACGCGCCGTCTTCCAGAGCTTCAACCCGGCGATGCAGGCATTGACGTTCGTCATCTACGCCGCGTCCGGGGTCCTCACCTTCGAGGCGTGGCATATGTTCCTGCTGATCACGCCGGCGATGCTGATCCCGACCGTGATCGGCGCCCGGCTCTACAGACGCTTCAGCGCAGCAGCGTTTTGCCGGCTGGTCCTGCTGCTGTTGAGCCTATCCGGGTTGGTATTGCTGGCCGTTTCCGTTCCGCAGCTGGTGTCGTAGCAACCGCGCCCTAAAGGGCATCCCAGAACTGCCGGATGCGCTGCCGCTGCTGCGGATCGGGCAGGCGGCCGAAACCGGCCTTCAGGTCGTCCGCCATATGCTCGGGATTGGCGGTCGCCGGAATGGCGGCGGTGACTGCCGGCTCAGCCAGGATGTATTTGAGGAACAGCTGCGCCCAGGTGGTGCAGTCGAACTCGGCGGCCCATTCCGGCACCGGCTTGCCGCGCACCCGGCGGAACATGTCGCCATCCTCGAACGGGCGATTGACGATGACCGCGACCTTGCGCTCGGCGGCAATCGGCAGAAGCGCGGTTTCGGCAGCGCGGGTTCCCAGCGAATAGGCGCATTGCACGAAATCGATACCGGGCTCGCTTTCGAGGATGCGCGCGAGCTCGGGAAGCGACCCCGTCGTGTAATGGGTAATGCCGATATAGCGAACCTGGCCCCTTTCCTTCATCTGCCGCAGCGTCGCGAGCTGGGTGCGCCAATCGGAGAGGTTGTGGACCTGGATCAGGTCGATGACCGGGCTGCGCAGCAGTTCGGCCGAGCGGCGCATCTGCGCAATCCCTCGCTCCTTCCCGCTGGTCCACACCTTGGTCGCGAGAAAGACGCGCGGCCGCAATCCCAGCTCGGCGACGAGATCGCCGGTGACTGCCTCGGCGCGGCCATACATCGGCGAGGTGTCGATCATTCGCCCGCCGGCCTCGACCAGTTGCCGCAGCACCGCCTTGAGCGGCGCCCGCGCACCATCATCGGCACCGACATCGAAGACCTGCGAGGTGCCGCATCCGACGACCGGCATCGCCTCGCCGGAGGACGGGATCGGCCGGGTGATCATCGGGCCAGCGGCCATGGCATTCATCCCTGCGAACAGCGGCAACATCGCCGCGCTGGTAAATCCGCGCAGCAGGAGCCGCCGCGACGTCTTCAATTTCCCTGTCATTGCGAGCACCGCGAAGCAATCTCGTGCAACGAACGCGCTTGCCGCAAGATTGCTTCGTCGCATCGCTTCTCACGATGACGGCCTATACGGGCGAAGCGGCGTCGAGCCCGAGCATCAGCTGGAGGTTCTGTACCGCTGCGCCGGAGGCGCCCTTGCCGAGATTGTCGAGCCGCGCCACCAGCACCGCCTGACGCCGCGCTTCGTTGGCGTAGACGCAGAGTTCGAGCCGATTGGTGTCGTTGAGCGCCTCGGGTTCGAGCTTGCCGCCGGCGATCGGCTCGACGACCCGGACGTAGTCGCAGCCGCGATACGCCTCGGCCAAGACCGCGTGCAGATCGCCTCCGGTCGGCTTCCCCGGCAAGGTGTCGAGATGCAACGGAACCGACACCAGCATGCCCTGCCGGAAATGCCCGACCGACGGCACGAAGATCGGCCGCCGGGTCAACCCGGCGTAAAGCTGCGTCTCGGGCACATGCTTGTGATCGAGGCCGAGCGCGTACAGCTCGAAGGCCGGCCCGCCGGCCTTGTCATGCGCCTCGATCATCTGCCGTCCGCCGCCGGAATAGCCGCTGACCGCGTTGATCGTGACGGGATAGTCGGAGGGCATCAGCGTGGCCGTGACCAGCGGGCGGATCAGCCCGATCGCGCCGGTCGGATAACAGCCGGGATTGGCCACCTTGCCCGCGCCGGCGATGCGCTCAGCTTGATCATCCGCCATTTCCGGAAAGCCGTAGGTCCAGGCCGGATCGACCCGGTGCGCGGTGCTGGCGTCGAGCAGCTTCGGCGCGTCGAGCCCAAGTTCATCGGCCAGCGCCGCCGCCTCGCGCGCCGCTTCATCCGGCAGGCATAGGATCACCAGATCGACCTCGGCCATCATGTCGCGGCGGGCCAGCGGATCCTTGCGATGGGCCGATGGCAAGCTCTTCAGCGCGACCGTCTCCAATGCCGCGAGCCGTGTCCGGATGCCGAGCCCGGTCGTGCCGGCCTCGCCGTCGATGAAGACGCTGGGCTTGTTCGTTGCCATGTGCCTACTCCTCGACCCAAAAGAAAACCCCGCCACTAACTCGGCGGGGTTCTGGCCTTTGCCTATCGGATTGCAGGTCAGCGCGGCGCGGATAAGCCTGACCGACCGGCAGCCCTCGCGCAATACGCCCGAGCCCCGCCGTGACTGCGGCGTCGGCGTCGTTCCAGGGGAAGGGCGGTCGCGATCATGCGATGGAAGCTACGGGCGGACATCCGGCTCGTCAATGCAAAATAGAACTCAGCCAACACCCAACCGCGTTCCCGGCGAAGGCCGGAATCCACCGTTCGGCGGCTCGTGCCTCGGACAAATGGGTCCCGGCTTTCGCCGGGACACTCGGAATTATCCGCCTTTCCCGCCGAACTCGAAGGCGAGCGCGTCGCGCACCGTATCGAGATCGAGGCGATTCGCCGCGATTTGCGGCGCCGTCTCGACGATGATCTCGTCGATGTCGCGCACCAGCTTCAGGCGCTTGTAAAGGTCCTCGCTGTCGAGGCCGAGACCCTCGCCGAGCAGTTCCATGAAGTTGACAACCTCGAAGCTGCGCCCCTCGCCGGCGTCGCAGATCTCGCGATGGCAGGCATGATAGATCGTCGCCAGGGTCGTGACCCCGGCATCGGCCACCGCGCGCAATTCGCGCTCGACCAGCTCGCGCTTGAACTTGGGCAATTGCGCCAGGCTGTTGGCCTGAGTCCCGACGCGCGGCACATCGATATCGACCAGCTCGGCGCCCGGGATGATCGATAAGAGCTTCTTGACCGCGTCGACGACACCGGGGAAGACCGGCCGCTCGTGCAGCGCGATGCGTTTCTCGACCCGGCGCTGCATCAGCGCCGCGAGCCGGTCGGCGCGTTCGGCGAGGAAGATCAGGAACGGGTTGAGATCGAACGGCTTCGCACCAAACTGCAGCTGGTAATTCGGCAACGACACCTCGCCGATCGAGATCTGGCAGCTCGGACACCACGACAGGACGGTCGCGGCGCCGGCCGCGGCGAGCCCGTCGATCGTCGCGTAGGCGACCTTGCTGTTGTTCTCGAAATCGCCGGCTCGGTACTGGTAGACGCCGCAGCACTGCCCGACCCCGCCCATGACCTCGTAATCGACCTCCAAGAGATCGAGGATGTCGAGGCAGAGGAGCGCGATGTGCGGCGTCTTCAGAACGTTGCAGCCGGTATAGAAGACGACGTCGGGCGGGCTGGTTCGCGGCTCGCGCGACGGAGCGAAGCGCGCCAGCGTCTCCGGCGGCAATTGCAGCTTCGACAGCACCCGCACGCCGCGGCTCATCGTCTGGAAGCCTTGCCGCCAGCGGGTCGCCAATGGTCCCGAACCGGCACTGCGGCGGGCGAAGCCGCGCGCCAGCTGCACCATGAAGCGCGGATTGATGCCGTGCTGGCAGGCCGGAATGCAGTTGCCGCTGCCGCTGCACACATCGGCCCAGCGGATCGCCTCGGGATTGCCCTCGCCGCCGGTGATCAGATCGACGATCGCGCCCGTGGTCTCGCCGGGATCGGCCTCGGCGAGCCCGGCCGGCTCGACCATCGGGCAGGCGCGGAAGCAATCGCCGCAGCGGGTGCAGGCATCGGCGATCGCCAGACCGCGAGCGCGAAAGGTGTCGATAAATCCCGCCGTGCCGGTCGCGTCGCTCATTCCATGCTTTCGCCTGAACCGCCGGGCCGACGGTTGCGTGAGATCATAACGCACGCAGCAGGCGAAGTTGTATGGCTTTTGCGCAAACCCGCCACGTGTCGGCCTATCCGCGCGCCGCGCTGCGCCTATATTGTCTGGAGTATCCGAGGGGACTTTTGATGCCGGCGGACCCCGCCGTTCCGATTTCAGACTCCGGTCCTGACGAGGCGATCATTGTAGAGCGGCTGCCGTTGCGACGGCGCCGCCGGTTCGGGTTGCGCCGGCCGGCCGGCGACGCCATCCGCACGCTGCATCTGCTGCTGATCGGCTCGATCCTGGCGCCGCTGCTCGTGCTGCTCGGCGGCGGCTACCTCGCCTATGAGCGCATCTTCGCACAGGCCCGGGCCGATCTTGCCCAGGCCGATGCCGTCGCCGAGGAAAATGTCGTCAAGGTGCTCGACACCCACGAGCTCGTCGCCGCCCGGGTCGGCGATCTGCTCGCCGGGTTGAGCGATGACGAGATCCGCGCCCGGGAAAAAGAGCTGCACGATCGCATCCGACAACAAATCGCCGATCTGCCGCAGGTCGAGACCGCCTGGGCGGTCGACGGTAATGGGCACCTGCTGGTCGGCGCGCGCAATTTCCCGGCTGGCGGCCTCGATTTGTCGGATCGCGACTACTTCAAGGCACTGCGCAACTCCGGCTCCGAATTTTATATCAGCGGCCTGCAGTCGCGCTTCGACAACCGGCCGTTTTTCACGGTTGCACGCCGGCGGGGCGGCGCCTCCGGCGCGTTCGAGGGCGTTGTCGTGGTCGCCGTATCGCCGAACTTTTTCCGCAGCTTTTACGCCAAGCTGCTGCCGGACGAGGGGGACTACGCCGCCGGCCTGTTTCGCGCCGATGGCGCCACCCTCGCGCGATATCCGGAGGTCGTCTGGCGCGACGCGGCGCCGGCACTCCCAGCGGCGTTGATCAAGGCGGCGGCGGAAAACCCGCAGAGCGGGGTTTTCATGCAGCCTTCATCATTCGACGGCGTCGTGAAGATGATCGCGTACAAGCGGCTCGAGCGCTATCCGATCTATGTAACGATCGGCCGCACCCGTGCTTCGATCCTGGGCGAATGGGGCAGCATCATGCTGACCCATCTTTATTTCGGGCTGCCGGCCACCGCCGGCCTGGTGCTGCTCTGCCTGCTCGCGCTACGCCGCACCCGGCGCGAGGCGGCGGCGGTCATCCGGGCGCGCGAGGCGATGGCGCAACGCGAGGCCGCCGAGGCGCAGCTACGTCAGGCGCAGAAGATGGAGGCGATCGGCCAGCTGACCTCCGGCGTCGCGCATGACTTCAACAATCTGCTGACCGCCATTTCCGGCAATGTCGAGCTGTTGCAGCGTCGTGTGCGCGGGCATGACCCTGACCTGGAGCGGTTCGCCGGCGCGGCGATGCGCGGGGTCGATCGGGCCGCGACACTGACCCAGCGCCTCCTCGCCTTCTCCAGGCGCCAGCCGCTCGATCCGAAACCACTCGACATCAACCGGCTGATCGCCGGCATGTCGGACCTGCTGCGCCGCACCTTGGGCGAGGAGATCGAGTGCGAGACCGTGCTGGCCGGGGGCCTGTGGACTGTTCTCGTCGACGCCAACCAGCTCGAGCACTCGCTTCTCAATCTGAGGATCAACGCGCGGGACGCGATGGCGGGACACGGCAAGCTGACCATCGAGACCGCGAACACCTGCCTCGACGAGGCCTATGCCGAGGCGCATGACGAAGTCGCGCCCGGGCAATATGTGCTGATTTCGGTGACCGATACCGGCAGCGGGATGAGCCCCGAGGTGCGGGAAAAGGCGTTCGAGCCGTTCTTCACGACCAAGGAATCCGGGCAGGGCACTGGCCTCGGCCTGTCGCAGGTCTATGGTTTTATCAAGCAATCCGGCGGGCATTGCACGATCTACAGCGAGCCGGGCCAGGGCACCACGGTGAAGCTTTATCTGCCGCGCCATCTCGGGACGATCGAACCCGCCACTCCGGCCGCACCGGCCGCCGCCGGGGTCAGCAGCGGCGAGACAATCCTCCTCGTCGAGGACGATGCCGATGTGCGCGACTTCGCGGCCGATCTGCTGCGCGAACTCGGCTACCAGGTGCTGGCCGGCGGCACCGGGCCGGAGGGGCTGCGCCTGCTTGATCGCCATCCCGAGGTGCGGCTCCTGTTCACCGACGTGGCATTGCCCGGCGGGATGACCGGCCGCCAGCTCGCCGAAGAGGCCGAGCGCCGCCGTCCCGGGCTGAAGGTGCTGTACACAACCGGCTATGCCCGCAACGCCATCGTGCATCAGGGGCGGCTCGATCCGGGGGTCGAGCTGATCGTCAAGCCGTTCGCCAGCACGGCGCTTGCCGGCAAGATCCGCCACTTGCTCGACACCGCAAGCGGCTAGCCACATCTTGCCTTGATCCCAAAGGGCTATCGTTACATTGTAACAAGAGACCGGCTGCGGAGATCCGCAGGGCGACGCAAGCCGGGGCAGTTTTTCTTAAGCATAATCCGCGGGTAGGAGCTGAAAAGGCGTTCCATGCGTTAATTGCATAGCTCGATTGCGCTGATAAGCGGGATAAATCCGTGTTACAGATTGTTAGACAACTGTCATCAGAGAGACACCCGACGTGACCAGTTCAGACATCTCAACGTCAAATGTGACGCCAACGGCGACAAGGAATAACCGCTTGCTTCAGGAGAGCGCCCTCGTCATGAACCTCGCCATCAAATGCAGCTTTGCCGAATCCATTACTCCAGTGTGCTCGGTCGATAGCCAGATCCGCGGCTTCATCGCCGGCGACAACGATGGCGAAGACCTGCTGCACGCGATTTACGATCATGTTCTGGACGAGCCGGTTCCGGAGCGGCTACGGGCCTTGCTCAAGCCCTGAACCGTCATTTGAATTCCCGCAAAGGCCCGGCGTTTTGCCGGGCTTTTTATGTGGCCAAAGAGTCACGTCGGTTTTTCGACTAACGAGGTGCGGCGTTCCTTTTTCTTCCCTGTTACGATAACGTTACAGCGATTGCGGGCCGGACTCACGGTTCGCATACAGGGGAGGAACGAGCGGGATGACGTCCACCGCACAATTGCGATCTGGCGCCGCTGCGCCGCGTCTCAATCTGCCTTTCATTATCGGCGCCTCCTCGGTCGGGACGCTGATCGAGTGGTACGATTTTTACCTCTACGGCGTGCTCGCTCTGTTCTTCAGCAAGCACTTCTTCTCGCCGGACATGGATCCGACGCTCGCCCTGATCGCGAGCCTCTTCGTGTTCTGGACCGGGTTCCTGGTGCGGCCCTTCGGGGCGATCGTGTTCGGCCATCTCGGCGATCTGATCGGCCGCAAATTCACCTTCATGCTGACCCTGCTGTTGATGGGCGCGGCGACCTTCATCGTCGGCCTGCTGCCCGGCTACAGTACGATCGGCGCTCTCGCACCGATCCTGCTCGTCAGCATGCGGGTCTTGCAGGGGCTCGCGCTCGGCGGCGAATACGGCGGCGCGGCGACCTATATCGCCGAGCACTCGCCGGACGGCAAACGCGGCTTTTATACCTCGTGGATCCAGACCACGGCGACGCTGGGCATCGTTTTGGCGCTCCTGGTGATCCTGGTGTGCCGGCTCGGCTTTGGCGACCAGGCGTTCGGCGATTGGGGATGGCGCGTGCCGTTCCTGATTTCCGCCGTTCTGGTCGGGCTGTCGATCTACATCCGGCTCAAGCTCGAAGAATCGCCGCTCTACGCGCGCCTCAAGGAGCAGGGCAAGGCTTCACATAACCCGGCGCTCGAAAGCTTCAGCAGCGGCAAGAATTGGGGCTTGATCCTGTTCGCCCTATTCGGCGCAACCGCGCCGGAGGGGGTGGTCTGGTACACCGGCCAATTCTACGCGCTGTTCTATCTGACGACGGTGCTGCACATCAATTACGTCACCGTTTATATCATCATGATGATCGCGCTGACCCTCGGCGCGCCGTTCTTCATCGTGTTCGGCGCGCTGTCGGACCGGATCGGCCGGCGCAACATCATGACGGTGGGCTTCGCGCTGGCGGTGATCAGCTATTGGCCGGTGTTCACCTGGCTCGGCACCTTCAAGGACAACCCGGCCGTCCTGACGCTCCTGGTGTTCTACATGGTCATCCTGGTGACGATGGTGTACGGGCCGATCGCGGCGTTCCTGGTCGAGTTGTTCCCGGCGCGTATCCGCTACACCTCGATGTCGTTGCCCTACCATGTCGGCAATGGCGTCTTTGGCGGCCTCGTACCGGCGGCGGGCGCCTCGATCGCGGCTTATACCGGCATCGCCCTCTCCGGGCTGTTCTACCCAATGGGGATCGCGGCGCTCGGGGTCGTCGTCAGCCTGGCCTTTCTGCGCGAGCCCTATCACGAGGTCAAGATCTGGGACGAGGTCGGCGGCGCCCCGCTGGTTCCCGACCAGCCCTGATCCAGCCAGTTCTTTCGCGGACAACGGGCCGGGCTTCCACCCCGGCCCGTTCCTTTTATGGTCAGCGCGGGCGGCGCAGCATCGGGCCGAGATCGCGGCCGCCCACCAGGTGCAAATGGAAATGCGGCACGTCCTGGTGCGCCGCTTCCCCATGATTCGCCAGGATCCGGTAGCCGCTGTTGGAGACGCCCTCCTGTCGCGCGATCCGGCCGATCGCGCGCATAAAGCCGGCGAGCTCGGCTTCAGTCGCGGTTTCCGAGAAATCGTCGGCCGAGACGTATTCGCCTTTCGGGATCACGACGATGTGGGTCGGCGCCTGCGGATGAATGTCGTGGAAGGCAAGGACGTGCTCGTCCTCATAGACCTTCCGGCAAGGCAGCTCGCCGCGCAGGATGCGGGCGAAGACGTTGTCGCGATTGTAGGCCATCGCGCCTCCTGCGCTGCGTCATTGCGGGCCCTCGCGGGAGCAATAACACAGCGCCGAGGGCAAACTCACATCCCGGCGAGGCGGAACCCGCCGTAATCGTCGCGCGCTTCGTTCGAATCGTGATTGAAGCCGAGATTCGCGTAGGGACGGCCCTGCCGGATGTTCCAACCCGCAAAGCTGCGTCCGGCCCATGCGGTCGAGTTCGACAGCCAGGCATATTGCGCCAACCCGGTTCGTTTCACCGAATCGCACACTGCGCCGGAGCCGTACACGCCGACCTTGTACTCCGACGCGCCGCCGTTGGACGCCGCCAGCCCCGCCGTGATGCCGCGGAAATATTGGTCGATCGGGTACATATCTGCGCCCGTCGCATCGAAATCGACGGCGAAGTAGATGGCGCTGCCGGCCGGTTGGCCGACCGCCTTCGCCTGCCGGTAGGCGCTCACCGCGTCCCAGTAACCGCGGCCATAGGTGAAATAGTCGCGGTGCTGAGAATGCGATTCCCACACCGCCACCACGTTCAGGCCCAGCGCCGACAAAACCTTCGCCTCATTGGCCGAAAGGGTCGGCCAGCGCGAATCGGGCTTGCGGTAATAGCGGGCGACGAAGTCGAGCCCGTTGCTCTTGATGTGATGCGCCACATGCCCGGCATCCGTCGCCAGATCTACGCCCTGCGCGCGAGCCGGAGGTTTCGGCTGCTGGACGACCGGTTTCGGGTCGGCGTTATAGCATCCCGCCAAAAGCAGCAGCGGCAGCAGGAGTGAGAGATTTTTCCCCTTCAACGTACTGGCTCCATTTAGCCTGAAGATTCTCAACACGACACCGGAAGGTCCGCCAAGTTGGGCAACTTTCAAGCGCATTTTAGTAGAAATTATGACGCCGAACGTCAACGAATTCTATACGTCCTTAGGTTTATTGATGGTTAATCCTGCGAACGGAAATCGCATCTTATCGCCCGATCGACGCCGATTCGCCGGATAATCGTGGTTAACCCGCGGTTGCGGGGGCGGTCTCGGCCCGCAGCTGCTGTCGCAGGCTGTCGATCGGCATCGGCTGACCATTGCGCTGGACATACCAGAACGCCCAGCCATTGCAGGCCGGAGCGCCCTGCAGCTGGGCGCCGACCGAATGGATCGAGCCGCGATGCTCGGCCGAGATCAGGCTGCCGTCGGCGCGGACCCGTGCCTGGTGGCGGCGCGTTTGGTCGAACAGCACCTCTCCTGGGCGAATCAGCCCGCGCTCGACGAGACTGCCAAACGGGATTCGCGGCATCTCGCGCCGCGATTCGAGAGCGATCGCCTCGCTCGCCGCGGGCTTCACCCCGGCGATTCGCCGGCGCGCCAGCGCGGCATAGGCGGGGTCGCGCTCAATGCCGATAAAGCGCCGGCCGAGCCGCTTCGCCACCGCGCCGGTCGTGCCGGTCCCGAAAAACGGATCGAGGACGATGTCGGCCGGCCGGGTCGAGGCAAGCAGCACGCGGTGCAGCAATGCCTCGGGCTTCTGCGTCGGATGCGCCTTCTTGCCGATCCCATCGCGCAGGCGCTCCGGCCCGCCGCACAGCGGAATGAGCCAGTCGCTGCGCATCTGCAATTCCTCGTTGAGCGCCTTCATCGCCTCGTAGTTGAAGGTGTAGCGCGCCTCGCGCGAGGTGGCGCACCACAGCAAGGTCTCATGCGCGTTGGTGAAGCGCCGGCCGCGGAAATTGGGCATCGGGTTGGTCTTGCGCCAGACGACGTCGTTGAGGATCCAGAAGCCGAGATCCTGAAGCACCGCGCCGATCCGGAAGATGTTGTGGTAGGTGCCGATGACCCACAGCCCGCCATTCGGCTTCAAGGCGCGCCGGCAGGCGGCGAGCCAGCCCCGGGTGAAGCGGTCGTATTCGTCAAACCCGGCGAACTTGTCCCAATCCTCCTCGACCCCGTCGACCCGGCTGTTGTTCGGCCGATGCAATTCGCCGCTGAGCTGCAAATTGTAGGGCGGATCGGCGAAGACCAGATCAACGGAAGCGGCCGGCAGCGATGCCATCGCCTCGAGGCAATCGCCGATAATGACTTCATCGCAGGGCAGACGCGCGGTCTCAACCATGGCGCGCAATCTGAGCGCGGCGGCGGAATCCGTCAATTCCGCCGGATTTTCTTCAATCGTCGGCGGCGGCGAGCGGCTGGCTTTCGAGCAGCGCAAACAGATCGGCGGGCCTTGAAAGCGCCAGGCGAACCGGCTCGAACGAGCGCCGGTGATGCGGCGTGACGCCGAGCCGGCCGATGCCGTCGAAATGCTGCGCCGTCGAATATCCGACATTGGTCGTCCAGCCGTAACCGGGATAGCGGCAGGCGAGGGCGCGCATGATTCGGTCGCGAGTCACCTTGGCGACCACCGAGGCGGCGGCGATCGAGAAGCTCAGCGAATCGCCTTTGACGACCGTCTTGACCGGGCACGACAGGGACGGCGCGACATTGCCGTCGACCAGCGCGATGTCGGGCATGACGCCGAGCGCGGCGACGGCGCGCCGCATCGCCACCAGGCTGGCGCGCAGGATGTTGATGCGGTCGATCTCGCGGGTGCTGGCGGCCCCGATACCAATCCTGACCGCGCCGATCTTGGCGCAGGCGAGGAGCGCGCCGTAACAGGTTTCGCGTTCCTCGCGGGTCAGCACCTTCGAATCGTCGAGGTCACGGCGCAGCGCGCCGCGGAAGCGGCGCCGGTCGAGGATCACCGCGGCGGCAACGACCGGTCCGGCAAGCGGCCCGCGGCCCGCCTCGTCGACGCCGCACACCATCCCCGCGCAGCCGCGCTCGATCGCGAAATCGGGCATCGCATCCGCCCTCCCCCAGGGCGCTTGTGCCACGCGCCGGAGAAGCTGGCAAGCGAGGCTAAGGGGGAATGAACCATGAACATTTTAAATTGACCGCTCGCTGGTTTCATGCTTTGTTCCCTTACCCGACTGCAATCTCCCCGGGAGAAACCTGATGAAATGGATGCTTGTCGCCGCCTCCGCCGTGATCGCCGCCGCCGGCCTCTGGGTGCCGGGGCATGCCGCGCAACCCGCCGCTCCGACCGAGACCCAGGCCGCCCTGCCGGCCGGCACCGACGACCCGATCACGTTCGAGCAATACCGCGAGTGGCGGCTCCGCTTTATCGAACGCCGGCAGACCCAGCTCACCGCGCAGCTAGCCGCCGCCGACCTGCAGCCGCGCCAGCGCGCCCGGCTCGAACAGGTCAAGGCCTATTACGATTGGTTCGCGGGGCTCCCCGAGACCGACCGCGACCGCCGCTTCCGCGAGCGCTTCGACCGGATCGACGCGAACCATGACGGCAAGATCGATCAGGCGGAACGGGCCGCCTGGCATGACAAGCAGAGCGCCTTCTACGCGCGCAATCGCGCCGCCGCCGAGCCCGCCGCGGCACGGCAGCAGCGGTAACCCGCAACCACCTGTTTTTTCCTGCAAAAGCAGCAGAGTAGGAGATCGGTGCAACCCTCTCCCTCCCGATCGGGGAGAGGGTTAATCGACGGCGATCAAGGTATGCTATCCTCCAGCAGCCCGCCGTTCGATTCGGAGGAGACCGGTGCCGATGACGAGCTTTAAGGATTGGCTGCCGCAGGGCGTGATCCCGGCTGTCTTGCTGCCGTTCAAACCGGATTTCTCGATCGACGAAGCCGCGTATCGCCGACATCTGCGCGATGTCGCGGCGGTCAACGGCATCTCGGCGCTGACCGTCAACGGCCATTCCTGCGAGGTGCATGCCTGCACCGTCGACGAGCAGCGCGAAGTCATGCGCGTTACGATGGACGAACTCGGCGACCGGCTGCCGATCATCGCGGGGGTTTACGCCGACGGCAGCCTCGAAGCCGCCCGTATCGCCCGGCTCGCCGAAGCCGATGGCGCCACGGCATTGCTCGTCTTTCCACCGCAGAGCATGGGCATGGGCGGCCAGCTCAGGCCGGAAATGGCGCTTGCCCACTTCTCGACGATCGCTGCCGCGACCAGCCTGCCGTTGATCTGCTTCAACTATTCGCTGGCCGGCGGGCTCGGCTATCCGCACGAGACCCTGCTGCGCTTGGTCGAGGCGGTGCCCTCGATCCGCGCGGTCAAGGATTGGTCGGGCGATCCGATGATTCACGAGCGCAGCATCCGGGGGCTGCAGAACCTGCCCCGCCCGGTCACGGTGTTGACGACCCACAGCGCCTGGCTGATGAGTTCCCTGGTGCTCGGCTGCAACGGCCTGCTGTCCGGCGCCGGTAGCGTCATCGCCGAGTTGCAGGTCGCCCTGTTCGAGGCGGTGCGGGCCGACGACCTCGCCAGTGCCCGCGCGATCAACGACCGGATCTACCCGATGGCGCAAGCCTTCTACGCCCCGCCCTTCCTCGATATGCACAACCGCATGAAGGAGGTGCTGGCCTTGCTGGGCCGGCTGCCGCCCGCGGTGGTCCGGCCGCCGCTTCTCAAATTGCCGCCGCACGAGATCGAGCGGCTCAAGCAGGCGATTGCCGCCGCCGGTCTCGCGGGTTTCGACCAGGTGCCGCAGGCCGCGCTCGCCGCCGAATAGGCCCGGGATCTGTTCTGATGGACAGCGGCCTTGCCGGGCTCGTCGCCGCCGAAACCGTGCTCAGCCACAGCGACGGCGCGCGCGGCATTCTCTGGGTGCGCGGCCATACCCTGCCCGACCTCGCCGCCAATTTCGGCTATGACGGCGCGGTTGGGCTGTTGTGGGAAGGCTTCGCCGGCGAAGGGCTGACCCGCGACATCATGCGGGCCCGGCTCGGCGCCGGCCGCGAGCGCGCTTTTGCCCGCCTCGACGACTGGCTCGGCCAGGGCGAGCAGCGGCCGCCGGTCGAGGGCGTGCGATTGGCCCTCGCCGCCCTGCCCGAGGACAGCACGCCGGCCGACATCCTCGCCACCCTGCCGGTCGCGATCGCGGCATTGCTGCGCCGGCGACAAGGCGCCGCGCCGCTCATGCCGGACCCGGCGCGCGGCACCGCCGACGATCTCTTGCGCATGGCCCATGGCAAGGCGGTCGCGCCGGTCATGGCCGAGGCGCTCGACACCTATTTCACCGCAGTCATCGACAACGGGCTGAACACCTCCGCCTTCACCGCCCGAATCATCGCCTCGAGCCGCGCCTCGCTGGTGTCGGCCGCGCTCGGCGCCTATTGCGCCTTCACCGGGCCGTTGCATGGCGGCGCGCCAGGCCCGACGCTCGACATGCTCGACGAGGCCGAGGCGAGCGGCGACGTCGCCGCGTGGGCCGAGCGCAAGCTTGCCAGCGGCGCGCGGCTGATGGGGTTCGGCCACCGCGTGTTTCGCCTCGGCGATCCGCGCGCCACCCTGCTGCGGCAAGCCCTCGAGCGGCTCGGCGACAGCCTCGGCCCGGGCGCCGGCCGGCTCGCTTTCGCCGCCGAGGTCGAGCGCGCCGTCGGTGCGGCGTTCGCCCGGCTGAAGCCGGGCCGGCCGCCCTTGCAGCCCAATGTCGAGATCAATGCGGCATTGCTGCTCGATGCCGTCGGCTTGCCGCGCGACGCCTTTATGCCGGTCTTCGCGGTGGCGCGCGGCGCGGGCTGGCTGGCGCATGCGATGGAGCAGCAGGTTGAGGGGCGGCTGATCCGCCCGTCATCGGCCTATATTGGCCCGCTTCCCGCCGATGCTGCGGTTTGAGCCGCGGCCCGCCCAGTGTGGCGGATTTGAAGTTCCCATGATTTCGATGGCAGCCGCGTTTGGGAACTTCAAATCCGGCACACTGGAGCCATTACGTTGCTAGAGCAGGATTCGATAGGTCTGAATCGTAAATAGGGATTCCCCGGGAAGGGGATTTCTGATTCAAGATGCTGGCTGGGGTTGGGGGCCAGCATCCATGGCGAGACCCTATTCGACAGATCTTCGGGATCGGGTTGTGGCCTCGGTGACGGGCGGTCGGACGTGCCGGGCGACGGCGGCGTTGTTCGGCGTGAGCGTTGCCAGCGTAGTGAAGTGGTCGCAGCGTTTCCGGGCTACAGGGAGCGCGGCGGCCTATTGGATGGGCGGTCATCGCCCTCGGGTATTGGCCGGCGAGCGGGACTGGCTGCTGGCGCGGCTCGCCGAGAAGCCGGACCTAACCTTGCGGGCGGTGGTGGCCGAGCTGGTCGGGCGTGGCGCTCCGGCGAGCTACGGCGGGGTTTGGCGGTTGCTCAAGGCGGAGGGCATCACGGTCAAAAAAAAGCCTGTTCGCCGCCGAGCAGGATCGCCCCGACGTGGCCCGCCGGCGGCAGCGGTGGAAGAAGCATCAGAGCCGGCTTGATCCTCGTCGCCTGGTGTTCATCGACGAGACCTGGGCCAAGACCAACATGACGCGGTCGTACGGTCGCTCGCTACGCGGCCGGCGGCTGGTGGCCAAGGTGCCGCACGGGCGCTGGCGCACACTGACCTTCCTGGCTGCGTTGCGCTGCGACCGCATCGAGGCGCCCTGCGTCATCGACGGACCGATCAATGGGCTGAGCTTTCTCGCCTATGTCGAGCAGGTCCTGCTGCCGACCCTGGCTCCCGGCGATATCGTCATCATGGACAATCTCGGCAGCCACAAGCGCCAAGCCATCCGCCGCCTGATCCGGGCCGTCGGCGCCAAGCTCTTCTTCCTGCCACCCTACTCGCCAGACCTCAACCCGATCGAGCAGGTCTTCGCCAAGCTCAAGACCCTGCTGCGCAAAGCCGACGAACGAACCATCGAGGCCACCTGCAGACGCATCGGCTCCCTCCTCGACTGCTTCACCCCCGCCGAGTGCGCCAACTACCTTGAGAACTCTGGATACGCTTCAATCTGACCGGATCACGCTCTAGTGTGGCTAGGAATCCGAAATTCGCTCACAACTTGGCACCGAGATATGGCGAATTTCGGATTTGCCACACTAGGTCAGTCGAACGACCAGCGATAGCCGACCGTGGGGAACTTCCGCGGGGTCGGCGTGAGCCCGACCGTTGGCCCCGTATAGGGAGTTTCCGGGGTCGCGGCTTTGGCGGCCGGAGCGGCCCGATCATTGGCCACGATCTGCTGCGAGATCTGCGGCACGCCGCTGAGGTTGATGACGCAGTCACGCGTCTGGCCTGGCAGACAGGCGCCTTCCGCAGCAGCGCTGCCGAGCAGCGCCGCTGCAGCAACCAGGATCGAGACGCGAGCGTTGATCATGCCGCCTCGCCGGGTGGGGAACCAAATTAAGCAATTGTTACCCATAAAAGCGGCGCAAGACGAGTCCAAAATAAACCGGCGCGCCTGTCCCTATACGGAACGCTGCGACGTTGCGATGATCAATCCGGCATCAGCAATCGCGGGGCGAGAACGGCGGCAACGCTCAGGGCGTCCCCGTTCTATCTTCCGGCCCTCGTGAGGCGGCCCGAGATCGAGACGCGGCTCGCCAGCACGCGGCCCGTGCTTTTACCAGCGGAGGTCGCGCGAAATCTCGGCCCAACTGCAGCTCGCCACGATCTCGAATACGGCTCGGTCGGCGTCACCGAGCATCACTTCCATATCGGGGATTTCGAGGTCTCCGACACTAAGCGTGCTCTCCCGATTCGCGGGGCATCTTGCCGCGGCACGCGCCCGCAGGCCGCGTTGCGCCAGCCAGTAAAATCACCTAACTTGTTTGTATCGTTTTGTTATCAATTACCTGTAAACCATTCGCCGGCAGGGTGAGCCAGCACATGCATCGAAGGGCGAAGAATGGACCGGTTCGGGAACCTCCGATTTGACGCTGCCGTTTCCACGCGCGGGTGGCGCGTCGATCACCCTTCGAGCGAGGCCATCGTGTTCACATCCCCCCTGGTCATGAATGATCGGATCGCCGGGCGCTGCCGCTGGGCGGCGGGCGCGGCTGTCGTCATGCTGCTCGCCGCGTCCGTGCCGTACGGCGCGCGCGCCCAGGCGCCGGCCACCAGCGCCGCGGCG
>Ga0210400_10000304_pt1 | contig 57575 bp, 51 predicted proteins | sample IncBWH26MmetaG_FD_155456 | JGI IMG/M metagenome (GOLD analysis project Ga0210400, IMG submission 155456) | Forest soil microbial communities from Barre Woods Harvard Forest LTER site, Petersham, Massachusetts, United States - Inc-BW-H-26-M | ecosystem: Environmental > Terrestrial > Soil >...
AACACTTATTTTGCGTCGAACCCGCCGTACCCGGAATTCAAGGTGGTGGTGAGCAACAACAAAGACGCGCGCCCGCCCGCAGGAGCGTGGGACGAGCACGGCCACGACGTGTTGCCCGACCTGCTGGCGCATCGTTACTTCGGCGACTTCTCGCTGACGCAATTCCAAGGCTTCGCCAAACCACACACTCTAACGCTCGACTTGGGCGAGCCGTATCGCGGAGGCCCGTTGTGGCTGCTGATGCACGGCGAAGTCGAGTATTTTTCGGCTAACAGCATGTATGCAGCGTCGCAAGCGGGAGTGCGGGCGATTGCTCCGTACGTCGAAGCTTTGGACTCGCGGGGGAATTGGCTGCGTGTAGTGGACGACATGGGATTCCCCGCCGGCGGCCCGCGCACGATGACTGCGGACCTGACCGGCAAGCTGCCGCGTGGTACACAGAAAATCCGCATCGCAACCAATCTGCAAATTTATTGGGACAGCATTCTGATCGATCGAACCGAGCAGTCTGCTGCAGAGGAGATCCCCTTCAACGATCTCAGAGCAGGTTCTCACTCGGCTGGGGAAAGCGCAGGCCCCCGGAATGAAGCCGGGGGCCACTTGACGCCGATTCCGCTCGCCCGCGCCGATCTGGAATCTCACGGGTTTCCTCTGAAAATCGAAGGTACTCCGCCGGGCAACGTGCAGTACATCTACGAGAAGGTCAGCGCCACTGGGCCATACACACGTCCTATGGGAACCTACACGCGCTACGGCGACGTGTTGCCGCTGCTCACTGCGCTTGACGACAAGCTTGTCGTGTTCGGCTCGGGCGACGAGGTGCAGCTCGACTTCGATCCGTCGAAGTTGCCTGCTCTGCCGCAAGGCTGGGTGCGCGATTATTTCTTCGCGGCGATGGGCTATGAAAAAGACATGGACTTCTACGCCGCGGAAGGTAACTTCGTGGCGCCCCTGCCTTTCCTGAAGATGACCGATTATCCATACGCTCCTGGCAAGTCGTTCCCGCTCGATGACCCGCACGTGAACTATCTTCTCGAATACAACACGAGACATATGTCCGGAAATGAGCAACGGGGATACTGGTTCGACTATCCGAGATGAAGCCTACAGTGCGAGAAATTCTCAAATGACTCGCTGTCCCGATCTACAGAATCGTTTTAATATTGACATTCCTGCCTCCCGCATAATCCAATAGGCGGACTCATGGAAACCACCACGGTCGCTGCCTCGTCCGCGCCTCGCCTGCGTCGCACGCTCACTCTCTGGGACCTCATCCTTTACGGAGTGATCGTCATCCAGCCGGTCGCTCCCATGTCAGTGTTCGGCGTTCTCAGCAATCGTGGACGCGGCCACGTGGTGACCACAATTCTGATCGCCATGATTGCCATGCTTTTCACGGCGATTAGCTATGGACGGATGGCCCGTGCCTATCCCAGTGCCGGCTCGGCCTTCACCTACGTCGGGCAGGAAATCAATCCCGCGCTGGGGTATGTGACCGGTTGGAGCATGGTCATGGATTACCTTCTCAATCCCATGATCTGCATCATCTGGATCAGCCAGCAGGCGCACGTTTTTGCCCCCGGCGTTTCCTACGGCGTTTGGGCTTTTGTTTTTGCGCTGATCTTTACAGCCTTAAACATTCAAGGAGTGAAGACTTCCGCGCGCGTGAATACTGCGTTGGCCGCTGGAATGGGAGTGGTCATAGCAATCTTTTTTGTAGCTGCGGCACGCTACATCTTCGGGCATCCCCATGACGGCGCCGCATTCTTCACTCGGCCCTTTTACGATCCGCTGAGTTGGAACACAAAAGCTGTGTTAGGCGGAACCTCAGTTGCGGTGCTTACCTATATAGGGTTCGATGGCATCTCGACGCTCTCTGAGGAGGCAGAAAACCCTCGCCGCAATATTTTGCTGGCCACGGTGCTTGTCTGCGTGGTCATCGGTATCCTGTCTGCGTTCCAGGTCTATGCGGCGCAACTTATCTGGCCGGCTTCGGAGCCATATCCCAACATGGACACCGCGTTTACCTTTGTGGCTGGCCGTGCGTGGGCGCCGCTGTTTGCAATTGTGGGCTTCACGCTGGTGGTAGCCAATTTTGGATCTGGGATGGGCGCGCAGCTCGGCGCGGCTCGCCTGCTTTATGGCATGGGCCGCAGCAACGCCTTGCCGAAATCTTTTTTCGGAGCGGTGGATCCAAAACGCCATGTTCCCCGCAATAACGTTTTGTTCGTCGGTGCTCTGGCATTAGCTGGCGCATTCCTGCTTCCTGCCCTGGCGGGAGCCACGACTGGGTACGATCTTGGTGCCAACCTTCTCAACTTCGGCGCTCTGATCGCGTTCATGGGAGTGAACGCCGCGGCTTTCGTCCGCTATTATTTGCATGAACCAGAAAAGAAGCTCGGCAATCTACTCCCGCCTGTTCTCGGCTTTGTGATCTGCTTTTTTCTTTGGATCAGTTTAAGTCCAAAAGCTCTTGTGTTCGGAGCGATCTGGATGGCTGTGGGCATTGCCGTTGGCGCCTGGAAAACCAAGGGCTTCCGCGGCAATCTGGTGGATTTCGAATTGCCTCCGGAAGAGTAGTATACAAATTTGGTGATTGAGAAATTTTTGTAATGGTAATTTTGTGCGCTGCGGTCCTGGCGAAATTGCGAAATTAGCAAAGACCTAAAAAATTCATCAACTATCGAATTTCGCAATTGTTTAATTTCTCTCCACGTTCCACCCGCTGATTTCAACTTCGGGCTTGGCCGTTGCCAATTCACTCGCGCGATACGTTGCGGTCAACTCGCGCTTTTCGCCGGGCAACAGGGAGATGTAATTGTCCTGCCATACCACGGGGAGGATCTCTTCGCCGTGGATGCCCGCATTTATTTTTAACCTCACGAAGAATGCAAGACTCTTGGTCGGATTTTCAACGGTGACGTGCGTGATGAAGTCAGCGCCTTTGCGTTCAGTTTGTGAGGTGACGTTAACTTTTATTTTTGGAAGCTGTTTTAAGCCCGTGTAATCGGCAAACGAATCCGTCGGCGTCATCCACCAGTTGGATTTTGCCCAGTTCAGCGTCTCGAGCTTGGTGGAGAGCCAGTAGAAGTTTGAGCCAACCAGTGTGCCGGAGGGATCGGTAAGTCGCAATACGATGAAGTAAACGGGGCTAAGGCCCCGTGTTTCAGGCAACGCGAATATTTTGGCGGTGCTGTCCGCAGGAGCATCGACCGGGTCTTCGCGTGAGAATTTCTCCGTCATGTCGAGGTTGTAAATCTTTGTGGTGAGCTTTAACCGTTTGGCATCTTCATACTGGCTGCTGACAACCCAGATGGAATGATCGTCATATCCGTAGACGGGATGCAGCGCCTCCATGGCGCGTTTCGCGCCGAAATAGCCCCCGCCGGGGCGCATGTAGTAGTCGTAGAGATGCCAGATCATCGAAGGCCAGGCGTTGTTCAGCATCCACTGAACCACTCCGGTTGCCTGGTACTTGTTGCGGCTGTAGGCCTCGTACATGGCCCGCACGCCTTCGTAAGTCTGCATCTGCGACTTGGCTGCGAAGTCTTCGACGCTGTCTGATTTGCCGTAACGATTGGCTAGAGCGTCGCTGAAAACGTGAATGGTTTTGAATTCTCCTCCGCCGGCGTGGTAGTTCCAGACGTCGTCAATCGGCCAGAGGTGATCTTTGCCGACCATGGCGCGGATGCTTTCGAGGGGCGGGACAGCAGGCCCCATGCTGGTTTCAGTATTGAAGCCGTAGGCTCCTCCGCAGCCGCCAGGGTTGCACTGCTTGCGATCAGGCTGGCCTTTCGGCGAGTCTTGTTCCCAATAGACCGGAGCTACATATTCGTAGGGGCCAGTCATCTTCACGCCGCTGGCTCCCGTGACCGTCGTTGCCTTGCCGGTCGCGGAAGAGACGACGGGGTTCGGCCACAAAAGCTGCTTTTCGATATCGAGATACATCTGCTCGACATCGGGAGGGGGAGGGTTATCGCTGCCATTCAGCCACATCACGAGACTGGGATGACTACGTAAGCGGTAAATCTGATCGCGCAACGATTGCTGGGCGATTTCGAAATCCTGCGGCTTCCATCGCGGCCACCGCTCCCAGAAGTCGCAGCAGCACCAGCCAGCCATTACCAGAATTCCTTCATGGTCGGCGAGGTCGTAGAACTCTTCCGTCTCAAGTTTGCCTTCGAGACGAACTGTGTTTAAGCCCATATCACGAACGTAACGGAATTCATCCTCCAGGCGCTGCGAGGATTCGCGAAGCATCATGTCGGGAGTCCAGCCGCCACCGCGAATGAGAATGTTCTTGCCATTGATGTGGAAAGCGCGTCCGCCCGTGGCGTTCACCTCGGAGGTGATCTCACGAATACCGAACTCGGTACGGGCCTGGTCGCTCGCTGCTCCTTCAACCTCAAACTCCATCGTCAGCGGATACAGATTGGGCTTGCCCATTTGCGCCGGCCACCACAGCCGCGGATTCGCAAACACAAGTTGCGGAAACTGCTCTGGCATGAAGGTAACGTCTTTGGATTCTCCTCCTGCAAGTTCGACCTCTTGCTCAAACCCGACGCTTTCGATCTGGCCTCTCAGTTTGCCTTTCACTGGATGATCGGCGCCATTTTTAAGGAGTGCCGTAACGGTGAGTCTTGCAGAATCAGCAGCGGGCAAGTTTAGTTTGGAGACGACCGTTGGATGTCGCACCGCTACGGGACCTGTGGATGTCAGGTAAACTTCGCGCCACAGTCCCATATTCTTGTCAGGCGGGGCGGGATTCCAGTCGACGAAGGTAATCGCAAGATCATTCTCGGTGGGTGCGAAGGCCTGCACCGCAAGCACGTTTTCTGCGCCCGGCTTGACCGCGCCTGTGATATTGAGCTCATACGTGCGCCATGCACCCGCGATTTCGCTGGAGCTGGCGATTTGTTTCCCGTTGAGAAATATGTTGGCACGGTAGTTTATGCCCTTGAAGTTCAGCCAGACGGTTTTTGTCGAATACACCGCAGGCACCGTGAACTGTTTGCGATACCACCATGAAACCGTGTAGGGACTGTCCGGCTGCATCGCGATATTAGAAAAATTTCCCCCGATGGGATACGTCACACCAGGGAACTGCCGCAGGTTCATCGCGAAAAAGGGATCGGGCAGCGTACCGTCCTTCACCAGCGCGGCGACGACCGTTGTAGGAACCGTGGTGTCGTGCCACCCAGTCGGGGCGAAACCCGTGGTTGAAATGATTTCGCCTTTGGCATCGACCTTGGCTGATGTTTGCAGCGTCCAGTGGTCGCTGAGAACAAGTCTCGCAGTAGCCGACGCTACCCCGGCGGTTTTGGTGGGCACGGACTCAGCGAGGAGCGGACGCGAAACGGTCCAGAGGAGAGCAAGTAACAAGTGTGCCAACGAGTAACTGCCAAACCGAGTTCGTCCGGAATTCATTTTTCTCCTGTCTGGTAGAACTCCAGCACCGGGACGATGTTCGTGCCGTCCCCGGTTCGGAATTAGATGGATAACACGTCTATTGATACGTTTCAATAGAAGATTGTCCTGCAGCGCTCAGCGAGCGCGCCTGACCAGGGGTGCCTTGGTTTATAATTGCTGATTCCGCATCGCACTTCTCCGGAGTGATAAGAAGATGATTCGATTTCTGCAAACTGAAGGCCCTGTCAAGAAGGTCATTCTCAGCGGCCTGCTCCTCCTTATTTGCGGCGCGATGGTCATTGCATTCGTTCCCGGTGGCCTAGGTAGCGAGCTTTCGGGTACGCCGGGCAAGGGTATCGTCGCCAAAGTAGGCGGTACTGATATTACTGTGGAGCAGGTAAAGGATACGGCGCGTCAGATGGCGCAACAGCAAGCGCAGCAATATGGTCAAAATGCGTCTATGCTGATGCCTTTCCTCATCCAGCAAGACACCCCCCGAGCGGCCGATCAATTGATTGATCGCCAGGCACTGCTGACGGAAGCCCAGCGGATGGGCCTGAAGGCGACGCCCCAGGAAGTGAAGGACGAATTGCAGCATGGGCGCTACGCCTCGATCTTCTTTCCGGATGGAAACTTCATTGGCGAAGCGGAATACAACGGCATGCTCCAGCGAGCCAACCTCACGCCTGCGATGTTCGAAGAGAATGTCGGCAAGGAGATTCAGGTCGCTAAACTGCAAGCCTTGATTACCGGCAGCGCATCGGTGAGCGACGCTGCGATTCACCAGGAGTTCTCCAAGCAGAACACCAAAGTGAAGTTTGAATACGCAGTCGTTAAGGAAGACGACATTAAGAAGGGCTTGCATCCGACGACCGAGGAACTCAAGGCTTACTACGACAGCCATCTGAAGAATTACGCGAACTCGATTCCCGAGAAACGCAAAATTAAGTATGCCGTAATGGACAGCAGCAAGATTCAGAGTGGTGTTCAGGTCACGCACGACGAATTACAGGCTTATTACAATCAGCATCGAGACGAATATCGGGTTGCCGAGCAGGCGAAAGTCAGCCATATTCTAATCAAAACGCCGCTCCCCGGCCCCGATGGCAAAGTCGATGAGAAGGGCGTAACTGAGGCCCAGCACCGTGCCGAAGATCTACTCAAGCAGATCAAATCCGGAGCGAAGTTCGAAGATCTGGCTAAGAAGTATTCCGAAGATCCAGGGAGCGCGAAGGAAGGCGGGTCGCTCGGGTGGATCGGCAAAGGAAGGACGGTTCCGGAGTTTGAGAAGGCGGCATTTTCGCTGCCAAAGGGACAGATCAGCGATTTAGTGAAGAGCAGTTACGGTTTCCACATTATTCGAGTGGATGACCGCCAAGAAGCACACATGAAAACGCTCGAAGAGGTGAAAGACCAGATCGAGCCAATTCTGAAACAGCAGAAGACGCAGCAAATCGCGCAGAAACAGGCGGAAGATTTGTTGCAGCAAGCCAAGACGCAGGGCCTGGACTCGGCGAAGGGCGTATCGGTAATCACTTCGGATTTCTTCACTCGCAAAGATTTGGTGCCCGGATTGGGGCCGGCGCCGCAATTTATGGACGCAGTCTTTACTGCCTCCGAAAAATCGCCGCCTGCGATGGCGGCAACGTCTCAGGGTTTCGCGGTTTTTCAATTGTTGGGCGTGAGACCTCCCTCAACACCTACGTTCGAGGAAATTCGCAGCAAGCTCGAGGAGCAGTTCAAGAACGAGCGTGCGAATGTATTGCTATCCCAAAAGGTGCAGGAGCTTTCGGATCGCGCCAAGTCAGAACATGATTTGAAGAAGGCTGCAAAAGAGCTCGGCGCAGAAGTGAAGACCAGTGACTTCGTGTTGCCTGATGGGCAAGTTCCGGATATTGGCTCCATGACGGGACAAGCGGCGGTCGCCTTCACCATGAAGCCGGGAGATATCAGCGGACCGATCAACAGCGGCACCAACGGCGCTGTGCTTTCCATTCTCGAAGTTCAGGCTCCGACCGATGCCGATTTTGCAGCCAAGCAGGATCAGATTCGCGATGCTTTGCTGCAGGGCAAACAGCAGGAGCTGTTTGGCCTTTTCATAACCAACTTGCGCGACCAGATGGAGAAGTCAGGCAAGATCAAAGTAAACCAGGAAGAGCTGAAGTCGCTGACCCGCGCAGGAAGCGAGCCGGGGCTGTAGCGATTTCCCATCTTGTTCGGCCCTCTCGCGCGGCGCCGTAACTCCTAAAAGCGAGTCCGTCGAGCCGCATTTTTCGAAAGCAAGATTTTTAAAACTGAACTGAAAGTACCTACCGAGTTGCATGCCGTTTCCGCGTTGCGCAGGCATTTTGTTGCATCCCACATCGTTGCCGTCGCGCGGCGGCGTTGGTGACTTTGGTCCGGCTGCGTATCAGTTCGTGGATTTTCTCGCCGCGGCACGCCAAGGGCTGTGGCAGGTTCTGCCGCTTGGGCCTCTTGGTTACGGAAACTCACCGTACTCTTCTATTTCTGCATTTGCCGGCAACCCACTTTTAATCAGCCTGGAGCGTCTGGCGGATCATGGCTGGATCGAGCCGTCCAAACTTTCTCAGCTAACTTCTACTGCTGATCCGGTCGAGTACGATAAGGTTTTTTCGACAACGATGCCGCTGCTTTTTGAAGCAGGGCGCGGATTTGTTGCTTCGGCGTCCGGCGCAGCCCGGCAGCGTTTCGAGCGTTTCTGCTCTGAGAGCGCCTGGTGGCTCGATGACTTCGTCCTCTTCGACGCGCTTCGCGCGCGGCAGAAATTGGCGGGCTGGCACGAATGGCCGAAAGAGTTGGTGCGTCGCGAACCCGCCGCACTGGAGAAAGCGCGCACAGAGCTGGGGGACGACCTGAAGATCCGCCGCGCATTGCAGTTTGCTTTTTACGAACAGTGGCAGGCATTGCGCAGGTATTGTTCCGATCGCGCCATCCGTGTTGTGGGCGACGTTGCCATCTTCGTGAACTACGATAGCGCCGATGTCTGGATACATCCCGAATTGTTCCAGCTCAATGAACATCTTGCGCCGGATGTAGTATCCGGAGTTCCACCTGATTTTTTCAGCAAGACGGGACAGCGATGGGGCAATCCTCTTTACCGCTGGGACGTTATGAAGGAGCGCGGATATGATTGGTGGATCCGACGCCTCCGCTGGGCGACACGGAACTACGACTATATCCGGCTCGATCATTTTCGCGGCTTCGATCAGTTCTGGGAGATACCGGCTACCGACCCCACAGCGATCAACGGTCGTTGGGTGGATGGTCCCCGGGACGAGCTTTTCCACAAGCTCCGCGAGGCCCTGGGAGGTTTGCCGTTTTTCGCGGAGGACCTCGGTTATATCACTCCACAGGTGCATGCCTTGCGGGAAAGGCTTCAGATACCGGGAATGGCGGTGCTGCAGTTCGGTTTTGGAGACGCGGGTGCGCACATGTACTTGCCGCATCGTGCCGCTGGCAAAGTGATTTATACGGGAACTCACGACAATGACACGACCGTCGGTTGGTTTGCGTCGGGCGCGGCCGATCACGAGCGCCGGAATGCGGAAGCCTATCTCGGCGATTGCGAAGACGGCATTCACTGGGCATTTATTCGGGCGGCGCAGAACTCCGTCGCCGATATGGCCCTCATTCCGCTGCAGGACGTGCTCGGTTTAGGCAGCGAAGCCCGCATGAATACGCCCAGCTTGAATTCGGGAAACTGGAGATGGCGTTTTTCGCTTGCGCAGATTACACCGGAATTGATTGCCAAGCTGGCGCAGCTTGCTGAATTGACGGATCGGCTGCCTCAGCCACTTTCCGTCCGGCCTGACGAAGATTTCGCCGCTTAACCTTACTCCGCACTCCGCCCACGGTGTTTGCCCTGAGACGAGGCTCTGCTTTGCGCGCTGGCACGAATCGTGTATAGAAGTTATGGAGGCTTTTCTTGGCGGGCGAACCCATTATCGAAGGGCGGGCGATCGAGAAGTCCTATCCCCAGCCGGATGGAACGCGCATTCAGGTCGTGGGACTCACGGATTTTTCCATTGAGCCGGGGAAGATCATCGCTCTGCTTGGAGCTTCGGGCTGTGGCAAATCGACGCTGCTCCGCATTCTGAGCGGTCTGACGCAACCTTCCTCGGGCGCGCTCTTCTGGCATGGCAAAGTGATGGATAGTCAGACGCCAAATGTGGCCATCGTCTTCCAGAGCTTTGCGCTCTTCCCCTGGCTTACCGTACTCGAAAATGTAGAGGCGCCGTTGGAGGCGCGCGGACTAGGGGCTGTGGAACGCCGGAAGCGCGCACTGCGCACTCTGGACACTGTGGGTCTTGACGGCTTCGAAACCGCCTACCCCAAAGAGCTTTCCGGCGGCATGAAGCAGCGCGTGGGCTTCGCGCGCGCGCTGGTAGTGGAACCGGAAGTATTGTTCATGGACGAACCATTTTCTGCGCTCGATGTCCTCACGGCAGAAAACCTGCGCGGCGAACTCCTGGAGTTGTGGCTCAATAAAAAAATGACTACCAGCGCCATCTTCATCGTGACCCACAATATTGAGGAGGCGGTGATGCTGGCCGATCGTATCGTTGTGCTGGGGCGAAATCCGGCGCGTATACGCTCGGATATGAATGTTCGGCTAACCCATCCTCGCGACCGCAAGTCTGCGCGCTTTGTCGAACTGGTGGACTACATCTACAAGGTGATGACGGAACCCGATGTCGAGCATGCGTTGCCGGACCCGGAGAGTACGGGCGAAATTGTGATACCTGCGGGCGGCCTCAAGTCTGGCGCACCGGTGCGAGCGAGCAAATACCAGATTCTGCCGCATGCTCGCGTCGGCGGAATTGCCGGCCTGCTTGAACTGTTGCACGATCGCGGCGGACGGGAAGACCTGTTTCGCTTGAGCGAAGAGCTGGTGATGGACGTCGAAGATCTGCTGCCGATTTTGGAAGCTTGCCAGTTGCTCGGTTTCGCCTGGTTGAAGGAGGGCGATGTGCAACTTTCAAGGCAAGGAGTGCAATTCGCCGATGCCGATATTCAGAGACGGAAAATGTTGTTTCGCGAGGCCGCCCTGGAACATGTCACCATCCTTAAGCAGATCGACAGCATTCTGAAACGGAAATCGGATCGCTCCATCAACGATGAATTTTTCCACGACATTCTCGATGAGCACTTCGCGCAGGAAGAAGTGCAACGGCAATTCGATACGGCTGTGAACTGGGGACGCTACGCGGAAATTTTCGATTATGACCGGGAAAGCGGGCGGCTGGTGCAAGCCGAAGGGCCGCAAGTCGATGCATCTCCCATTGAAAATCACGTCGTACCTGCGGAATCTGAATCAGCAGAACCAATTAGCGATAAAAGTGCCTCGAATCCCCGCTCCTAAGCTGTCAGCTGGGGGCCATTTGAAGAATAAACTCCACGCATGAAAAAGAAGACCAGCTTCCGGGGATTTTCAGCCTACCGTCTGTGGTCGCAACTGCCCAGCATGGAAGCTTCGCACCTGCCGGATGTGATCATGTTTGCGGCGGGGATTGCGCTTTCTTATGCGGTGGTTACTGTCGGCCACTCCTGGCTTGGTCCGTTCGCGCCAACGGTAGAGATTTCGCGCGGCCTGAGAGCGCTGCCCGCCTACGCAGGTTATTCGTTATTGCGCATCACCATCGCCTATCTTCTGAGCCTGGCATTCACTCTCGTGTATGGCTATGTGGCGGCCTACAATCCGCGCGCCGAACGTTTCATGATCCCGCTGCTCGACGTGTTGCAATCGATTCCGGTACTCAGCTTTCTGCCAGGAGTGATGCTGGCGATGGTGGCTCTTTTCCCAGGCCGGCAGCTCGGGGTCGAACTGGGAGCGATCCTTCTGATTTTTACCGGCCAAGTCTGGAACATGGCTTTCAGTTTTTACGCCTCGCTGAAGAGCATTCCAAAGGATATGCATGAGGCCGCGACGATCTACCGCTACAGCTGGTGGCAGCGCTTCACGCAGATGGAGTTGCCATTTTCGGCGATCGGATTGGTGTGGAACTCGATGATGTCCGTTGCCGGCGGATGGTTCGCGCTCATGGTGTGCGAAATGTTCGTGCTCGGCTCCCGCGACTTTCGTCTTCCCGGCCTGGGCTCTTACCTGCAAACCGCGGCCAGCGCCGGCGACACAACTTCGATCTTGTGGGGCATCGCCACGATGATTCTCGTGATTGTGCTGCTGGATCAATTCATATGGCGGCCGGTAATCGCGTGGGCGGAAAAGTTTAAAGTCGAGCAGGTGGAGAGCACAGACTCTCCGCGATCCTGGGTGCTCAACTTCGTACAGCACTCACGCGGGCTGGCAAACATTCGACAGAGAACATTGCGGCCGCTAGGGGAGCTTTTGCTTCTGCATTTCGCGCTGAAGCACACCGAAGAGACTACGAACGAGCCGGCGCCCTTGTGGCGAGAGCGGCTGCTGCGCGGGCTTCTGGCGCTGACCCTCATCGGTGTAGGCTATGGCGTGGTTCGCGTTGTGATGATTCTTACCGGGCTGCAGAGGGCTGAATTGCACGAGGCTGCTCTCGGATTGGGAGCCACTTTTTTACGAGTCAATCTCGCACTGCTGATTGGGGCGCTATGGACGATCCCGGCGGGAGTCGCGATCGGGTTTAATCCGCGGTTGGCCCGCATCGCGCAACCTCTTGCGCAAATTGCAGCTTCAGTTCCTGCGACTGCACTGCTGCCCGTGATTTTGTTGCTGCTGATCCGAATCGGCGGCGGGCTGGGCCTGGCATCCATTGTCGTTCTGCTCCTCGGGACGCAGTGGTACGTGTTGTTCAACGTAATCGCGGGCGCGATGGCGATTCCGACCGACTTGAAGGAATGCTGTTCCATCTTCCACATTCGAGGAATTCAGCGCTGGAAAAGATTGATTCTGCCGGGCATCTTTCCTTATCTCGTGACTGGTCTCGTGACCGCTTCCGGCGGAGCCTGGAACGCGAGCATCGTTGCTGAATATTTTCATTTCAAGGGCCACATCTACACCACGACTGGTCTCGGCGCGACAATCAGCCAGGCGACCGACAGCGGCAACTTTGATTTGCTATTGGCTGCAACCATGATGATGGCGGCAACCGTCGTTACTATCAACCGTTTGGTCTGGCGCAAACTCTACGCGCTTGCGGAAACCCGCTTCCGGTTGGAAACATAGAAGCTACAGCATCCAGTCCGCGATAGTGCATTCAGAATAAGTGGTTACCTCTGGTTACCATCCAGTTTCGCCAGCCGTCTTTTTCATCAGTTTTTGATCTTCTATTTACGCTGCTGCAACGAACCCCCGGTATTCCTTTAACATGCCCTCAAACCAATCGCACGAGCAAGAAACAGCGGCAGATGTGTTGTCGCAAGTTGCGGGCGCTCCCGGTCTTCCGCCGCTGGCGGAGAAATTTGTTCCCCTGGGACGAGTGCGAGATCTTTACCGCAGGGTACAGCGATCTGCCAAAGGCTTCAGTCTGGAAAATCTCCTGGCCGAGATGCAAGTGGAATTGCGCGTCGATCCAGCCGATGCGTTGCGAATTCCGGCCTCTGGTCCGGTAGTCGTCGTTGCGAATCATCCGTTTGGAATGATGGACGGGGCTGTTCTCGCGGTATTGCTGGCGCGCGTGCGGCCGGACGTAAAGGTGATGACTAACTATCTGCTGCGCGACGTTCCCGAACTCGCGCAGCACTGCATCTTCGTGGATCCGTTCCAGAACGATAGCAGCGGCGGCCGCAGGAACATCGATGTCAATCGACGTGCTCTTCGGGAAGCACTGGCCTGGCTGCAGGGCGGCGGCATGCTCGGCGTTTTTCCCGCTGGAGAAGTTTCGCATCTGCAACTGCATCAAGGACAGATCAGCGACCCTGCCTGGAATGAGACCGCCGCGCGCCTGATTCAGCAGACTGAAGCGACCGCGCTGCCTCTGTATTTCTGCGGACGCAACAGTGTTAGCTTCCATTTGTTTGGAATGATTCATCCGAAGTTACGAACTGCGTTCTTGTTGCAGGAATTCTTGCACCAGAAGGGACGTACAATCGACGTCCGCGTGGGCAGCGAGATTACATCTGACTTCATCGCCGGCATTGCCGATCATCGCGAAGCCACTGAGTATTTGCGCTGGCGCACTTATCTATTGGCGCAGCGCAGCCAGCCCACAAAGTTGTGGCCCATCACCGCCAGTTTCAAAATGCCGGCGAAGGTGGTGGAACCAATTTCTCCTGCGGGGCCGAAGGATTTATTGACGAAAGAATTGGCTTCGCTGCCCAGCGATCGTTGCCTCGCCGAGAACGGCGATCTGGCTGTTTATCTGGCTAAGGCTTCGGAGATCGCTCACGTATTGCAGGAGATCGGGCGTCTGCGGGAAATAACGTTTCGCGGTGTGGATGAAGGCACAGGCAAGAGCCGCGATCTGGACCGCTTCGACAGTTACTACTGGCACCTGCTGCTTTGGAACAAGACCAAGCAGGAACTGGTTGGCGCGTACCGAGCGGGAAACACTGCCGAGATCATCCGCGATCACGGAGTGAACGGTCTCTACACGAGCACGTTATTCCGCTACGACGCCCGGCTATTTGAAAGGCTCGGGCCCGCCCTGGAGTTGGGGCGTTCGTTTGTGCGACTCGAGTATCAGCGCCAATATGCACCGCTTCTTTTATTGTGGAAGGGAATTGCGCGGTTGATTGCAACCCACACCGATGCGGCGGTATTGTTCGGTGCAGTCAGCATCAGCAATGACTACAACAAGGTCTCTCGCGAGATGATCTATCGCTTCTTCGAAGCGCGCATGCGGGAGGATGATTTGGCGGAGATGATCGCGCCCCGGCGGCCATTCCGGCCGCTTCGATTAAGGCCGTGGGATTGCCGGGCTATGAACCGCGCCATGCGCGACCTGGATGATCTGTCGCAACCCATCGCGGATGTGGAAACCGATCGTAAAGGTTTGCCTATTCTCCTGCGGCAATATGCGAAGATTGGCGGAAGACTGCTGGGCTTCAACGTAGACCGCAAGTTTTCCAATGTGCTCGACGGCCTGGTGGTAGTTGATCTGCGAAAAACGGATTCTTCAGTCTTGGAGCGTTATCTGGGGCGTGAAGCCGCCGCGCAATTCAGGCAGAAACACAACTTGTAATGGCAAACAGGCGCCGATAGAAGGCTACCGTTTTGCTTTCAGCTGCGTTGCCTGACTTGTCAGGGTGCACGAATGCGCGGCATCTTGTAGCGCCGCGTCCAGCGCGGATCCCAAATTTACCAACTCTTCTGGTTTCATCAACTGCTGCAAGCGCTCAAAGAGTTGCCGCTCTTCTTTCCGAATGTGGCCTGAAAGCTGCTGCGCGAACTCCGGCAATTTTTCCGCGGACAAGCTTCGCTCTTCTGCCTGGGAAAACGATTTCCGCAGATCAGCATGATCGGCAATCAGTTCTTCCAGCAGCGGATGAAGTGCGGGAAACCGGCGAGCCGCCGGGAACAAAACATTTTCTTCCGCGGAGAAATGAATGTTAATTTCCTCTTCGAAGTGGTGTTGGATTTCAGACTGCCAGGCTTCCGCATCCGCGGGGGGAATAGGTTGCGCACGATCGATCCGCACGCACAAAGCCAAAGCTCGCTGATGCTGGTGAGAAAGCGGAATCAGACTCTTATCGCGCAACATAGACGGTCGCAAAGCGAAGCGCAACGAAAACAAATATTACGCCACGCCGATAGGCTCCGAATCTTCGGCTATGGCGGGACGAACCGTCAGCCAATCCGTTCGAACCCGCTCCCACTCCTGGATCAGCATGCCGTTCGCCTCGAAGAAACTGCGAATCCGGGAGCGTTCCCATCCGGCAATTTCTTCCAGAATGGGCGCTAACACTGCAAGGGCGCTCGTGCTCAGCACGGTGCGCTTGGCGATCTGCGAAACGTGTGGTGATTCGGACACGGCGATGGTGAGCCCGTCTCGTGCATTTAACTGCAGCATCACATGAATATCGGAACTGCCATCACCGGAGTAAATTACGTGATCCGGCCCGGTGACGTGCTGTGCCAACAACTGGTTGAGCACAGCAACCTTTCCATAGCCAGCCGTTGCCCGGACGATCGAATCGATCTCGCCTGTTTGCTTATAGCGGAACTCGGTGCCAAAAATGTGATCGTGGGGAACGATGCCCTCCAGCGCCGAATAGATAACCTCCACCGGCGCTGCAGAGAGAACGTAGAAATCAAAAAAATGTCCGTCAACACCGGTCGCCAGGATCTGGTAGAGGAGTTTAATGTCCCCTTTAAGCCGGATACGCTTGCCCACTTCGTGCAGATGCTCTTTTCGTACTTTTGCCTTGAATTCCGGATCGTGGAGCAACAAGTAAGCAAGCTCCGCACCCTGCTGTACGAGATTGATCTTCGCCATTCCTTTGGCTTTGCGTTCAAACTCTTCCGTAGGAATGCCGACAAGTTCGGCCAACACGTAGCCTGAATCGTTGAAGGTGAGCGTCTGATCGAAGTCGCTCGCGAAGATATAGCGTTTTAGGGGCTTGTCTGCCATCGTTCTTAGATTCTCACAGTGTCAAGAAAGGCCCATTGAAAGAACCGATCGCCATTATAAGCGTTTCGCCATTAATTCATTGTGAACATAGAATGGCCGCAAACTTTGATCGTTACACGCACAAGCCACCGCCTTTACTAAATTCGCGCACACGTCCAGAATAGAGGGTCGGCTGGTACCCCTTTTGATGGGAATCAGCGGGCCACATTCTTCAGATCAACCGCAAGCTGACAAAAATGTACAGGAGCCTTCATGCCAGCATCTGGTGAGCTAATCCGTTCGATGAACTACGTGGAAGATATTACGAATACGCTGCGCCGCATCTCCATTTCAATCCCGCCCATGAATACCGAGGAGCGCAAGCGCCTTGCGGATTGCTTGCGCACCGCCGGCAGTGCAATCAATGCCGCGGTTGCAGAGCTCGAAAAGGAAGGAAAGTAGTGGCGGAGATCAGAACCGTAGCGGTCGTCGGCGCCGGTATTATGGGTCGAGGCATCGCGCACGCCGCCGCGGTTGGCGGCTATCGTACGATTCTCGAAGACCTTCTGCCTGCAGCATTGCGCCGCGCTGAGAGCGAAATTCGCGCCAATCTCGACAAGGCAGTCGAACTCGGAAAAGTCGCGGCCTCGGACGCTGATGCGGCCTTCCGACGTCTCGATTATGCCGGTTCGGTGGAAGAAGCGGCTCGCGAGGCCGATCTGGTGATCGAGGCTGTACCCGAAGAGATGGAGTCGAAAATCGAAATCTTCACTCTGCTCGATAAGATCTGCCGGCCCACAACGATCCTCGCGTCGAATACCTCTTCTCTCAGCATCACTGAAATTGCCGGCGTAACGTACCGCGCGAAGAAGTGCGTCGGGATGCACTTCTTCAATCCCGTTCACAAAATGAAGCTGCTCGAAGTGGTGCGCGCGCTGGAGACTGACGACGATACTTTGTCGACTGTAGTCGAAGTCGGAGGACGCATGCGAAAAGAAGTCGTCGTGATCAAAGAAGCACCCGGCTTCATTACCAGCCGCATCAATGCGATGATTGGCAACGAAGCGTTCTACATGTTGCAGGAGGGAATCGCCTCGGCGGCGGATATCGATAAGGCTTTAAAGCTAGGATTGAATCATCCCATGGGACCGTTTGAGATGGTGGACCTGGTGGGACTCGATACGAGGCTGAGCATTCTCGAGTACCTGCACCGATCTTTGGGAGAAAAGTATCGTCCTGCGCCGCTGTTGGTGCAGTACGTCAAGGCAGGAAGACTCGGACGGAAGTCAGGGCGTGGCGTGTTTGAATACCCCGAAACGGTGACCGGAAATAAGCCCGCTGGATCGGCGTCTGCTCCGAACGCTTCAGTTGTTGAAGCAAAACGTTGATACTACTTCAACGCGTGACTGGCCCGCGCCCAAAGTTTAAACCGGATAGAGAATCGATCCCTTCTCGCGCGACTTCCTTGCTCGCAACCAGCACATGGAAACTTTCTCCCATTCCTGCGGGCGTGACCAAGTGCTTAAGTTGCAGCGCTACTTTCGCCCGCTCCTGCGGTACACGGCATTCCACGAATGCGTCGGCAAACTGATTGGCTTCGCCGATTCCCATTAGAAACTGCGACTGAGTGACAAGCTTATGTGTCTGCATTCCTTGCTTTTCAGCAGCAGCTGCCAGAGCGGTGAAATTCACATCGGCGGTAATGTCTTGTTCGCCGGGAGCCTCGTAGGGATTGGCACTGGCAGAATGCTGGCGTATCGCTTTCAGCGTTCCGCGATGTCGACCGGCGAGTTGCTCCGCCCGCGTGTAGCCGTAATCGATGGCGACAATGAATCCCTGACTAAGGTTCGCGGCCAAGCGCTCCATGAATTGTTGAGCGCTCATAAGCGCTTCAATGCGCTCGCCGGGCTCGGGATGGACTGAATATCGATCCAGGAATTCCATCTCCGCGGCGGATGACGGACGCCAGGTTTCGATGAAATGACCATCTCGCGTGTCGATGCGAAGCGAACCTTGAGTACTGAGGATATCGACCGGCAGGGCGTCAAAGAATTCGTTTCCGAAAACAATGGCAGCGCTCTCATTGAGCTTGCCGCCTTCCGGCGCCGCGATCTCTGCCTTGCCCGATTGCAGATGATCCGCCAGTGTCGTTTCGAGCCGCTCGCGCAACGCCGGTGAACTTTCGACGAGAACGTAACGCAAAGCACGAAAGAAATCGGGAAACCTTCTCTCCGACCAGCCGAGCACATCCTGCGCGAACAAACCTCGCCCGGGACCAAGTTCTACGATATTGATCTGCTCTGGCGAGCCCAGCACGCGCCACATTTCATCGAATTGGCGGGCCAGAAGGCGGCCGAAGACGGAGTGCACATCACTCGAAGTGTAGAAATCCCCAGCTTTGCCGAATTGTTCCACATTTCGCGAGTAATAACCGAGTTCCGGATCGTAAAGGCAAAGCTCCATGTAACGTGAGAAAGGTATGGGACCGCGGTCGCGGATTTCCTGCTCGATCTTTTGCCGCAGGAAATTCACAGTCCCTTGCGGCGCCGGTCGTCGCGATCCTGCGGCGTGCGGATGAACATTTCCACAAAGTAGTCGTGCAGCGCGTCGTAGAGCTGACGCTGGAAGCCCCACTCAAATTGAGGATGATCGAGATCGCGGGGATGTAAATCAAAGTAGTACGTGTGCACAGGCACGGACGCGTCCTTAAATTGAATGATGACTTCGACGCCGTCGCCCTTCGAACGCGCGGAAAAATTCAGCAGAGGATGCTCGTAGAGGCGTAGTTGGGCCAGGACGCGATCTAGCCGGGAAGTCGTGATCTCAGACACTCGGAAATTGTAGATGATAGACCTAAGTACAGCAATCCTGTACAATTGCCAAAAGCGGAGTACGGAATGATTGAGACCACGTACACCAATCTTCGACAAAGTCTAGCCGCTGTGCTCGATCGAGTTGCGAATGACCGTGAAGTCGTGATCGTTCGACGAAAAGGCGATCGCAGGGTTGCCATGGTCCCTGCCGACGAACTCGCGGGGCTAATGGAGACGGCGCATCTGCTGCGATCACCCAAGAATGCGCGGCGATTGTTGACCGCGCTGCGACGAGCTAAAGCCCGACAGGGTAAGTCCGAACCTCTGGAGAAATTGCGCCGGGAGATGGGGTTTGCCGCGGAGCGCTGACCAGGAATCGGTATTTCATCCCGAGTGTCGACGGGACCTGCGCTATTGGGTTGAGACCGATCGAAAGGTAGCTCTTCGTGCCTTCGAACTCATGGAGGCTGTACTCCGCGACCCTTTTACAGGGCTTGGAAAGCCCGAACCTCTGAAGTATGCCCTGGCGGGTTGCTGGTCGAGGAGACTAACGCAGGAGCACCGGATCGTGTATCGCGTGAGTCAGCGCCGGATTGATTTTCTGCAGGCGCGGTATCACTACTGACTGTTAGGGCTGTATTGAGGAAGGTTCTGGGTCTACTCGTAACGAAGCGCTTCGATCGGATTGAGCCTCGCTGCTTTGATTGCCGGCAACATCCCACTTACGATCCCCACAAAGCTCAGAATCGCGGTCGACCAAATCAGCGTTGCCGTGTCGATGTACAAATGAATATCCCCCTCGTTGGCGTCCTCGATGAAGGCGCTCCAGAGAGTGAGCGACCCCACTGACCACGAGACGAAATACGCCAAAACCACGCCCAGTAGCCCGCCCAGAGCCGTAATCACCAGAGCTTCAGCCAGGAACTGAAACAGGATGTGCCAGCGATGCGCTCCCAAAGCTTTCTCCACTCCAATCTCGCGTGTGCGCTGCGTCACCGAAACCAGCATGATGTTCATGAGTCCAACCCCGCCGATGCCGAGCGTCAGCAGTCCGATAAAGCCCAGCAGAAGCTTGATGCCGACCGTGATTATGGTGAGGTCGGCGAGATCCTTCACCGCGTCGAAGACGAAGATTGCCCGGGTGTCTTTTGGATTGAAGCTGTGATGAAAGGCCATCGAGTTTCGAACGGCATCGACCACTTTGCTGTGGTCACCCTCGTAGTCCATGAAAACGCCGTCAAGATAATAAGTATTTTTCAGATCGCTCATCGCGCTGTATGGGAGGTAAACCAGCGAATTCATGTCCTCGTCGCCATTTGAAATCGTATGACGCAGGACCGCGATCACCTTATAGGAAATGCCATCGACGCGAATGCTTTCTCCCAGCGCATTCTGGCCTGAGAAGAGCTTCTTCTTCACCGTCGAACCGATCACAGCAACCCGAGTGTGGGTGAAATCATCCTGCTCGCCGAAGAAAGAGCCCTCGCCCACATCGAGCGCGCGAATCTTCTCGTAGCTGGAAAATACTCCGTGAATTCCATAACTCCCGCTGCGAGTGCCGAACGAAACCTGGCTCTGCTTATCAATCTCAGGTGAAATCCGCGTCAGCATTGGGCACTCGGCGCGGAGGTAGTCGAGGTCGTCGCGGGTGAGTCGAACCTGCACTCCCGCTTTGGTGCCGCCGGCTTGCAGAGAAGTACGCCCCGGGAAAATGCCGACCAGGTTTCCTCCGAACGTGCGGAAGGCCACCATCAGAGCATTCTCGAAGCCGGATCCGTAAGCCAGCAGCAGAACGACCGTAGCAATCCCCCACGCCATGCCGAGCATGGTGAGAAAGGAACGGCGGCGGTTATGTTTCAGTGCATTAAAAGCTTGTCTGCCGAGATCGCCAAACATGTGTGCTCCAAATTTCGAAACCGACTTACTCTTGCCGCAGCGCTTCCACGGGTGGGAGCAGCGCGGCTTTGCGGGCGGGATAAAGGCCCGCCACGATGCCCGCCATGGAAAGAGAGACGATGGCTGCAAGGGCGGAAGCGGGTACGATCCGTGGAGTATCGAATCCGTCCGGCGAAGGCAGCTGCGCCAACAAAGTTACGAACGCCGTGCAGATTGCGAGGCCGATTCCCCCGCTCAACGCCGTCAGAAAAGCTCCTTCAACGAAGAACTGCGTCATGATGTTGCGATGCGTAGCTCCCAAAGCCTTGCGTAATCCGATCTCGCGGGTTCGTTCGGTCACCGACACCAGCATGATATTGATTACGCCGATCGCTCCCAACCCAAGCGTGACCACTCCCACCACCCCCAGGAACCAATCCATCGCATCAAAAATCTTTGCCACGCGGATGGCCCCGTCGATGGTGTCCCAATCGTTGAAAGCGTCGTCGAGGCTTGGATCGAACCCGTGCCGCCGCGCAATGATCGCATGAACTTCGTTCTTGGCTTCGACGTGCAATTCTTTCTTGATCGGTCGATAGTTGAGAAATGAGATGGCGTTCTCCGAGTTCTGGGCTTTCAGCGGAAAAAGAGTACGCATCGTGTTAAAAGGTACGAAAATGCGGTGATTCGTCCCGTTCTCGCCTTCTTTGCCGATCTTCGGAACGACACCGATCACCTTGAAATCGATATCGTTGAGCAAGATGGTGCTGCCCACGGCAGGCTGCCCGGGAAACATATTCTTCAGCAGTTCCCATCCCACCACGGCGACGCGCCGGTGTTCGGAGTTGTCCTCATCATTAAACCAGCGGCCGGGTTCGATCGGCGTATTTCGAATCTGGCTGTATTCCGGGGTGACGCCGAAGACTTGGCCATTGGTAGAACCGTAATCGCTAACCGCGCGGATGTCCTCGCGCTGCAGTACCGGCGACACGGCGCGCAGAAATCTCGCCTGGTCACGAATGGCGAAGTAGTCGCCATAGGTCAGGTAGTATGGCTGTCCTGACTGATAACTGCCAGCCACGGCTGGGATTCGGCCCGGGAAAACAAACATGATGTCCTGGCCAAGTTCGGCCAGATTCTTGTCCTGCCCGCTGCGGAACCCTTCTCCGAGGCCTACCAGCAGTAACAAAGAGCCTACTCCCCAGGCAATCCCGAACATTGTCAGGAACGAGCGCAACTTGTGCGCCCACAGCGTGGAGAGGGACTGCCGTACGATGTCGAGAAGTATCCGCATTGTTTTCAACCCCCACGTCTCATGGGAGGTACGTGGGGGCTCCCGGGCGTTTTGGCGAGGGGTCTCAATCCCGCCTAACGATCTGATGGATATTACGCAGTGGGGGCGGGCAAAGTTCCCGCTGCTACAAGGTTAGACCGTGGGGACCGCGAAAAGGTTACCCGGTTGCAGGAATTGTGACATCGCTACTATCGAAACTCGTGAACCGATTCTCAGAATCAGAACTCGAAATAGCCTGACCCTGACGCCTGACGCCCGACACCATCTGTACCAGTTGCCTGCAGCAAGCCAAGCACTCCACTAAGACTCTCCCACGCTGCACGATTCAGGGCAGGATCTGAAGCGACCAGATCACGAATCATGTCCCAGGCCGCCACATTCAGAGCACCCTCAGGCGGTGGACCCATTGCCAGCGAAACTGCGCATTGCGGACAGAACGAGATTCTTTGGGCTGTCGATTTTTGCCGCGGCTTAATACCAACTGTTTGCGCGAACATGTAAAGAGCCACCGATTTATGTCCGGGTTCAAGTGCCCGATTACAGCGAAGACAATGCATGTTCTCCAAGAATCCCTCTCACAATAGCGTGCGGCCTTAAGCTATGAATACTGTCGTTATCCAGTCCCTACGCGCAAGTATGTAAAGGGATTCCAGCGCCAAGCGCTGTCTGTCACGACTCCGGCCAAAGAACCAAGCTGTGCTCTAGGCAGAGTGTGACGGCATCGTGCATTCTATGACGATGGGTGCCAATGCGAGGAATCCTGTTGGGTTGCGAGCGGCCAGGGTCGGCTCGTCACTGCCGAGAGATGAGTCTTCAACCCGGTTCGTACCTGTATCGCACCTTAACAAGTTGCGCCAATGTGAACAAGTCGCGGCGGTTTCTTACCGCATCCGCGAAGGTGAGATCGAGTTCCTGCTGGTACGCACTCGCGGCGCCAGCCGCTGGACTTTTCCTAAGGGAAGCGCCGAACGGGGGCTAACCCATGCCCAGGCCGCCGCGCTCGAAGCCTTCGAGGAGGCCGGCATTCATGGGCGCATCGAAGAGGCTTCATTCGCGCGTTATATTCACCAAAAGCGGGGGCGTGCGCGGAGATCCGCAGCACGATCGATCAAGTTCGCCGTCGATGCTTACCTATGCGAAGTGTTGAGGCTCGGCACTCCGAAGGAGTCTAACCGCAATCGAACCTGGTTCTCGGCCAAGGATGCAAAGCTTCGCTTGCGCGAAGGCCGTCTGACTAGCGATGGGACGGAGTTGGTACGAGTGGTTGACCGGGCAGTAGCGCGGATCGAGCGGTCATGGGTCGACCAAGCATGGAACAGAAGTCGCGTGGCAGTCAGACCGCATCAGGATCGTCCCACGGACGCGCTGCAGAAGGTGCAATTTGAGGCCGTCGCCAGAGTTCGAGGCTACGCCGCGGGGCCGCCGCTGATTCCAAGGCCTCGGCAGCCACTGGGCGAGATGTCACAGTCTCTTGCGGTCGATATCGGTGTGAAAAGTCAGAAACTATTGCTGGGCGAGGTCCTGCAATTCAATACCAACGAAAAGAAGAAACCTCGCAAGTTGCAATAAGGCCCTCAAAGCGAGGATCACTCTCTATTTTTCGGCCTCTCGAAAGCTTTCTGCAAGTACTTCCGCGCTTCTTCCAGTGCGCCGAACGTATCATCGTTAGTCTGGATGGCTTGCCGGTACTCGTTGATCGCGCGCTCCCGCTGTCCGGTGATGTCGAAAATCTTTCCCAGTTGAATGTGGCTCCAAACCTCGGTCCAGCGCGGTTCTCCATCGCCGTTGATCGACGAGCGATAGGAGTTCGCTGACGCTTGATAGTTTCTCTGGAGGAAGAATATTTCCGCAATACGATAGTGGGCCAGAGAGCTGTTGTGGTTGAGATCGAGAGCCTTGTTAAATTCCGCAAGTGCGCCCGAAAGATCGCCCTGCTGCTGCAGTGCCTGCCCGCGAAGGATCGAAGATCGCAGCTTCACATCGGAAGAATTGGTCAGCACATGGTGGTCGGGGTCGACGTTGATGCGCCGCGGGCGGCCAAATGTCTCGACGCTGAAAGCTGAGCTTGTGCCCACGACTTCGATTTTCTTGTCTTCAGTTTTGCCGTCGGTATCAATGCGCAAGTCCACGGGCATGCGGAACAAGTCGAGATCCTGTGTGATTTCTCCAGTCACGCGAAATCCAGGCAGCTTCTTTTCCTTCGAGGCCTCGGCCACCGCTTGGGCTCCGCCCAATCGATAAACGGAATACTTTACTTTAAATTCAGGCGCGCCCGTGGAATCCAGCCACTGGGAGAAGAACCAGGTAAGCTGCTCCCCATAATTTTTCTCGGCGATCGCACGGAAGTCGTCCATGCTCGCAGATTTGCGGCTGTAGGTCTCCGCGAACTCACGCATGGTTTTGAGATATTTATCTTCACCCAAAACCCAGCGCAGCATGTGCAGTATCATCGCGCCCTTATCGGTGACCAGAGACTGAAACTCGGTGGAGAATGGATCGAGCTTACTCGCGCTCGAAAGCGGCACCGTGTCATACGCGAGCGCGCCCACCGACATATCCTTGACCGCCTCTTCCAGCCCTGCCGCGCCAGCGGCGTTTTCGACATACATGGCTTCGGAATAGCGCGAAAAGCCGTCGGTCAGCCACCAGTCATCCTTCGTGTCCGGACTTACCGAAACGCCCCACCATTGATGCGCGATAGCATTGGCCAGAAGGCGGTAATTGGTTTTCTCTGTGATTGAAGGGCCAGCGAGTCCGGCGATCTCCGGGGCCCAGGTGTAGGGCACTGTGTCACCCGGCAACTCAACCACATTGAGTCTCTGCGAGAGCGGAGTGCCGTAGAGCGTGACGTAGTACGTGAACTCCTGAACGGCTGTCGTCGTGTACGTGGGAGCGAAGGTTTGGTGAGCCGGCTTGAAATAAACGTGCAGATCCATACCGGCTTCGTCGCTCTTGTACTCCTGAAAAATCCCGGCGACGATCGTGCCCGGAAAACTTGGTTTGGAATACACAAAAGTAAATGTCTTGGTCGGAAGCCCATTCGTATTGGGTTTCTTCGAAGGTGGATTGTCCGAGACTGTAGCTTTCCCGCTTCCGATTGCCAGCATATGTGCCGGCACTGTCACGCTGATCGTCGCCGTGAACCGGTTAAGACCATATCCACTCACGGGAAACCAGCGTCCCGCGTAAAGCAGGTAGCTGGTGTCATCCCCGATGGAGGCGAGTTTAAGGCCGGGAACAGGGCTATCGTCGGCGGTCTCGAGCGTACCCTCATATTCGAAGGTCAGTGTTGTAGAAGCGTCCCGGGACAGGCCCGCCGGCAGCGGCACGCGGATCGTCGAATCTTGCGTGACGCGCTCCGCCGAAAGCGGTTGACCCTTCTCGTCCAGGACCCGCGTAACCCGCAACGCATTGTGCAGCTCGAAGACCGCAGTGTTCAAATCCTGCAGAGCGGTGAATTTCACCTTGGCGCGTGCCGAAATCTGATGTAGATGAGGCGTCAGTTCGGCCTCGATTTGATAGTCGTCGACGCGCAGGTGGACCCGCTCCGCGGCCCGTACAGGCGGGGCAACGAAAGCAAATAGCAGCAGGGAGAGGGAACTGGCGACAACGCCTTGGGCGCGCCGAGGGCGAATCTGCATTAAGGAGAGTCTCCAGGAAACCGGGCTAACCATTTCCTATGATGAAGATTCTCACCTAAAAGATGCTGGGAGCACAAGGTTTAGAGAGCGGCTTCCGTTTGAAAGGGTGTGACTCAGTCGCGCCGTCCGCCCCCGTAGACCTCAATCGCCGGCTCATGCGGCATTTCCGTCGGGTTGAGGGGGTACGGCTTCAGTAGACTTCGAAAAAACTCCGGATTCGTATCAAAGTATAGCTTCAGCCGTGCCGAGCGCCAATAGAGACAGGGGCTCTAGCCCCTGGGGCGCCGCATCTCCAGAATGATCTCTGCCGCAGAGTCTGCCGCGTGCTGGGCTGGACTCTGACCGCCGCTCTCAGGAACTCGCAGTCTGGCCTTTACCTCAATCAAGCCTTTCAACATTCGGTCGCGCGCGGGGCCGTCCGGCACAATCTCTTGCATCCGCCTGACAACGTTGTCAGCCGTGAAGTCATACTGGACCAGCTCGGGGACGACCTCTCTTCCAGCGATCAGATTCACCATAGCAAAGTGCGGAACCTTGACTCGCGGTTTGCCAATCAGGTACGTGAGGGACGAAACGCAATAAACCATAACGAATGGCGTTCCCATCATCGCAGCCTCCACCGTCGCAGTCCCGCTGGCGACGATGCCAGCGCGCGAGTGCCAGAGCGCTGGCAGCGATTCGGGAACCAGTGTGACTCTTTGCCTCCCTATCAACGACTGCAGAAAGCTTCGGTCAAGCGTGGGCGCAACCGGCATCAGAAATTCGTATGGATGGCCGAGCTGTTCTGCCGCTTTCAGGATGGTCGGCAGATTCATGCGCACTTCCTTGACGCGACTGCCGGGCATTAGCGTGATCCAGAACTTCTCAAGATCGAGATCGAATTGCGCTGCGTAATTCTTGCACTCAATCGGCGGACCTGGTAGATCAGCCAGAGGATGGCCGACAAAAGTAGCGTCTACTCCACGCTCTCGATAGAACTTCTCCTCAAACGGAAAAATCACCAGCGCCTTGTCGACATAATTCCGCAACAGACGTACGCGCCCCTGTCGCCATGCCCAGAACTGCGGTGCAACATAATAGACAATGGGAATGCCGCGCTTCTTCATCTGCCGCGCCACCCGCCAGTTAAATGCAGGCGAGTCGATCACGATGGCGAGGTCGGGCCTGCGTCGGTCAGCTTCCTCGATCAGATGCCGGTAGAGGCCGAGAATCTTGGGCAAGTGGCTGAGAATTTCGGTGATGCCCACCACGGAGAGATCCTTAGCGTCGACGACTGTGTCGCAGCCGGCGGCGCGCATTCGCTCTCCGCCAACGCCGAAGAACTCAATTTGCTCATCGCGGCGGCGCAGGGCTGCAATGAGCTGCGCGCCGTACATTTCTCCGGAAGCTTCGCCGGCTGAGATCAGGATTCGCAAGAGGGTATTGTACGGCCAAGCGCTCGTTGCGAATCAGCTAGCCGATTGGATTTGCCAGCATCACGTACTGCGGGTTGTCCTCGATCCAACGCTTGGAGCGTTTGAAATCAGAGCGAACATTCGGAGAGAGGTGTCGACCCCATCCTGGCTTATTTTCTCCGCGCTCGGCTGCAAATCGCGCGAGAGCATAGCCGAAGACCGGCTCAGGAAGATAGCCAAGGCGCTGCATCGACCAGCCGATCCTTCGGTCCTCCTGGAACTGCTTGAATCGCGCGGCGGAATTAGCCGTAAAGATGCCGAGGCCTAGAAAGACAGTTAGCAGGTCTGTCATCGGCTCATGGTCTGGAGTCGTTGACTTCATAAGTTCGCCACCCAGGAGAATTACGTGGCCAAGTTCATGCGCGACCGTTGCAACTAAAGACATGGGATCCTTCAGCATCGTGCTGCGGATAGCAACCACCACGCATCTCCCACCATCACTGTTGACCCGGTTTTGTTCGTAAGCATGAACATATAGGCCGGCTGCTCGAGTCTCACCGTCACCGCGCCAGTGTGGGACGATCTCCCGGAGTTCTTCGGTCTCGTCTTGAAAAATCTCAAGTTCGATTCTGCTGCGATCGATGCGCATATAAGTGCAAACTCGAGAGAAAAGCTTTTCCACAGCCTCCGGCGATTTATTGTACGGGTCGGGAAAATCCTCGGCTGTGGGCTCTACTACTTTCGCCTCAAGCATCCGATGCCGCCCGAGCAGTTTTTCCAGGCGCTTAAATCCTTGGTCCGTCCAGATTCGCTCTTCATCGTTAACCGGCAATTTGGGAGAGAAACCAAACATCAGTCGTCGCCTCTGGCAGTCACTTCTGGCTCTGTCCAACCTTCCGCATTCGCCGGCGAGGGCGCCCGCGCCACGCCGATTTCCTGATCTTTGTACTGCAGTTGATACAGCTTGAAGTAAATTCCGCGCTCGGCCAGGAGCTGCTGGTGGGTGCCCATCTCCCGCACCTGACCTTTGTGCATGACGATGATCTTATCCGCGCGCTGTACCGTCGAGAGCCGGTGGGCAATGATCAGCGATGTGCGTCCCTCGACCATGCGACTAAGCGCGTCGCGCACGCGGAACTCGGTTTCGGTATCCACGCTGGAAGTGGCTTCGTCGAGGATCAGAATTTTTGGCTCGTGTGCCAATGCGCGCGCAAACGAAATGAGCTGCTTCTGGCCGGTCGATAGCGTCGATCCGCGTTCTCGCACTTCTTCGTCGAAGCCCTTGGGCAAAGCTCGAATGAAATCGGCAAGATTCACATCTTCGGCGGCTTTCTCGACGTCTGCATCCTGGATTCGCGAGGTGCCAAGCCGGATATTGCCGCCAATCGTCCCGCTGAAAAGGAACGGATCTTGCAGAACGACTCCGAATCGGCTGCGCAGGTCGGCGAGATCCATGTCTTTGACGTCCACTCCGTCGATTCGGACTGCGCCCTTCTGCACGTCGTAAAAGCGCAGTAGCAACGAGATCAGCGTAGTCTTGCCGGCTCCAGTATGGCCGACGATGGCTACTGTTTGCCCGGGGTCGATCGTGAAGGACACGTCGCGGAGAATCCAATCTGGGGAGTCCTTGCCCTCCACGCTTTCGCGATACGCGAACCAAACGCGATCAAACTCAATGCGACCGGAGCCCTCGGGACGTTTGATAACTGCAGGCGAAACGATCTGCACCGGCGTATCCAGCAATTTGAAAATGCGCTCACTCGCGGCCATCGCCGATTGCAGGATGTTGTATTTCTCGCTGAAGTCCATGATCGGACGGAAAAAGCGCAGAGCATACTGGATAAAGGCCACCAGCACCCCGAGCGAAGCCACGGTAGGAACCAGGCGGAACGCAATCAGCGTTTTCCAGTTGAAGCTGACTGCAACACTCGTCACGGTAGTGCTGCGCATCACGTCGCCGCCACCGAACCAAATGACGCAAGCAATCGCGATGGCCGAAAGAATTTCAACGACAGGGTAGTAGACCGAGTAAGCCAGGATCGCGTCTTTGTACGCGTCCATGTGATCGCGGTTGATTTGGCGGAAACGGTCGTAAGCTTTGCGCTCACGATTGAAAAGTTGCAGAACCACCATTCCGCTGACGTGCTCTTGCAGGTAAGAGTTGATGCGCGCGATGGCCACGCGAATGCGCCGGTAAGAATCGCGCACGCGGTCGCGGAAAACCTTCGTCGAGTAAACGATAAAAGGCAGCACCGAAAAAGTGATCAGCGCCAGCTTCCAGTTCATGCACAGCATGACGCCCAGGATTCCGAACAACACAAACAGATCCTCAAAGATCGAAACCACGCCTGAGGTAAACATTTCATTCAACGCGTCTACGTCGGTGGTCACGCGCGTTACCAAACGGCCGACCGGATTTTTGTCGAAGAAAGCAACGTGCAGGCGCTGCAGATGGCGGAAGATTTGCCGACGGAGATCGAACATCACTTTCTGCCCGGTCCACTGCATAAAATAGGTTTGCAGGAACTCAAGCAAGAACGTCATCAGCAACAATCCGACGTAGATTGCCGCAATCTGCGCGATTCCTGCGACAGCGTGCGGGCTCAGCCAACTCCAGATACCTGAAGATGTCGCAGTCGCCGCGCCCTTGGGCGCCAGATAGCGATCAATCGCCACTTTGGTGAGATAGGGGCCGAGCACGTCGGCGAACGATTTCAAAAGGATCGAGGTCAGCGCAATCGCCACCTGCCAACGATAGGGACGCAAATATTTCAGCAGGCGCGCCATCAGGCGGCTGTCATACGCTTTGCCTATTACTTCTTCTTCCTGGGACATCGGTTTCGAGGTTTCGGCGGTGAAACAGCGCTACTGGCGCTGCTAACAGGGTACCGCAATTGGATGGCGGGGGCAGGCACTGGGATGGAAAACCTTTGCGCAACAAAGAAACGTTAGCGGGAAGGGGGTGGGATAATGTCTCGTATGCCCCTTGGTATTTATGTTTCCGTGCCGTTCTGCCGCACTAAGTGCAGCTACTGTAACTTTGCCTCCGACGTATTTTCGCGGGCGGTCTTCGAGCGCTATGTGGACCGTGTTTGTGCGGACATTCAGAGTGCGCCGCAGATCGCAACCGAAATCGGTGGACAGTTCGAGCGCGCGGTTGATTCCATCTATCTGGGGGGCGGGACGCCAACCGTGCTCGAAGCCGCGCAACTCGAGCGAATTTTTGAGACGTTGCGGCGGCAGTTCGACATAAGTTCCGGCGCTGAAGTCACGGTCGAGTGTGCTCCCGGCACGCTCACGGAAGTTGTGATTGAAACTCTGCTACGCTGCGGCGTGAATCGGGTGAGTCTCGGAGTGCAGTCCTTCGTTGATCAGGAAGCGGCAGCAGTTGGAAGGCTCCACACGCGTACGGCGGTGCTGGCAGACATCGACCGGCTTCGTAACGCGGGCATTGCGAACATCAATATCGACCTGATCGCCGGACTGCCGCACCAGACCGCCGATAGCTGGAAGTCTTCCATTGCCGAAACCATTGCAACCGCCGCGCCTCACGTCAGTGTTTACATGCTCGAAGTGGATGAAAATTCGCGCCTGGGCAGTGAATTGCTGGCGGGCGGCAAACGCTATCACGCGCACTTCGTCCCGGATGACGACGCCATGGCGGATTTCTATCTCGACGCTTGCGATCGGTTGCAATCAGCAGCAATTGCGCAGTATGAAATTTCGAACTTTGCCCGGGAAGGCTTCGAATCAAAGCACAATTTGAAATATTGGACACGTCAGCCCTATTTCGGTTTTGGCGTCGATGCGCATTCGATGCTACGCTCCGGTACTCACGACACTGAGTCTGTACGTTTTCCGACAAGTGACTCCCTGGAGAAATACATGCGTGAGTCAACGTTGCAGCGTACCGCCGTGTCTCAAGCGCAGGCTCTGGAAGAGAGTTTGTTTTTGGGGCTGCGACTCTCGCGAGGCGTAAATCTGCGCGAATTGTCTGGAAAATTCGGCGGAGACGTTATGAGCGACGTCCGCGCCACGATTGCCGAGTTTATTACGACGGGATTGATTGAGCCGTGCGCAGAAAAAGAATCCGTTCGCTTGACGCAGCGTGGTCGGCTGCTTTCCAACGAGGTCTTCGAAAAATTTCTCCTGATGGACAAAGTTGTTTCCTGATTTTCAGTCTGCGCAAAAACGTTCGCAAGCAGCGAATTCGCTAACCATACGGTCGGTTGGAAGTCTCACCTCCATGCTTCCAATCGCCAGTAATGGCGGGCACAATCATGCCATCGCCCACTCACGCCCGGGGTAACTTTTACGCACTCCAGGGCTATGTTCTAATCGAATGAGTGGCTTGAGTCGTGGAGGAATCTTGGATTTTCAACCGAGTGACGAGCAGCGTCAACTGAAGAAGAGTGTCCGTGAATTCGCTGAGCGCGAAATCTTGCCCAACGTGATGAAGTGGGACGAGGCCTGCGAGTTCCCGCTGGCTACTATCAAAGAGCTGGGTAAACTTGGATTGCTCGGAATGGTCTTTCCCACGGAGTACGCAGGCGCCGGCATGGGCTACGTGGAGTATGTGATCGCGATCGAAGAGCTCTCGCGCGTGGATGGTTCAGTGGGAATTATCGTGGCTGCGCACACGTCACTCTGCTCGAACCATATCTTTCTCGCCGGCACCGACGAGCAGAAAAAGAAATACGTCAGCAAACTCGCCACTGGAGAGTTCCTCGGAGCGTGGGGTTTGACCGAGCCCTCTTCCGGATCTGACGCAGGCAGCGCCCGCATGACCGCGAAGCGCCAGGGGAACAATTGGGTCTTGAACGGCACCAAGACTTTTTGCACCAACGGCCACTATGCCGATGCCGTTGTCGTGATTGCCGTCACCGACCGCGCCGCCAATACGCATGGCCTTTCTGCCTTTATCGTCGACAAGGGGACCAAGGGTTTTCGTCCGGGCAAGAAAGAGAACAAGTTGGGGTTGCGCGCCAGCGACACTGCGGAGTTGATTTTTGAAGACTGTGTAATTCCCGCGGAGAATCTGCTGGGCAAGGAAGGCGACGGCTTCATCGACGCAATGCGCGTGCTCGATGGCGGACGCATTTCGATTGCGGCTCTATCGCTGGGCATGGCGCAGGGTGCATATGAAGCCGCGCTCAACTATTCCAAAGAACGGAAGCAATTCGGCAAGGCCATCGGCGAGTTTCAAGCCATTCAGTGGAAGCTCGCCGACATGGCTACCGAGATTGATGCAGCCCGACTGCTCACCATGCGCGCGGCGTCCATGAAAGACGCCGGTCTGAAGACGACGCTCGAATCCTCCATGGCGAAACTCTACGCCAGCGAAGTCGCTGTGAGGTGCGCCAACGAAGGTGTGCAGATTCACGGCGGCTACGGCTTCATCAAAGATTATCCGGCGGAGAAGTATTATCGCGACGTGAAACTGTGCACCATTGGCGAGGGCACCAGCGAGATTCAGCGGCTAGTGATCGCACGGCAGTTGCTAAAAGAATAGCCACCTTGCAAGCCATGTCCACAGAAGCAACGTCGACACCCACCTCAGCCAACCTGCGGACGACATCGATTCTCGACCATGACGAAACAACAATCTGTGATCTCGCGATGCGCCTGCGACAGCGAGATTCGGAGGACCGAAAGCTGCTTCAATCAGCACACCGCTACCTGGTGGATTTCGTGAAGCCGATATATACTCTGGACGAATTGCAACCAGCCTCGCAGACCCTCCGAAGGGAGCGTGGGTCGTGCAGCCAGCGAATGGCCTGTCTGGAGGCCATTTCCCGCGCCTGCGGCGTTCCTACAAGGTCGCGAGGACTTCAGGTCAGCGGCCGATTCTGGTATCCACGGTTCCGCTTGTTTCGAGCCTTCATCCCAAGCAGAATCCTCCTGGTCTGGCCGCAGTTCTTCGTGCAGCGAGTCTGGATTGACTTCGACGAGCTCTACGGCACGGCAGCAGAGCTTGCTGAGAGGGCGGAGCACGCATTCAACAACAACGGAGAATCGATCTTCGATGCGGTTGATAGCACCCCGGTCGATTTCCTGGCGAAAACTTGTCGCGTGGGCTGTGCGCGCTCCAGTTTCGATCTTTCCAGATTCGTGCTGGCTGACGAAGGTTTTTTCGATACTCGGGATGAGGTGTTTGAACGTTTTGGTTCGTTCCACACCACGCTTCGGGGTGGCATGTTCGAAGTCCTATACGGTGGCCGCACCAGCTTCTCAGCTTCTGGTTCTTAGGCACACCTGCCAGACGAGCAGTCCCCAATAGCTGCTTGCCAGTGCCGCAAACAAGCAGGTCAGCAAGAAATGTCCAACGACGAACTGTTTCCCCTTCGGCCAGTCTTCGTGGGAGAAATAGAGCGCATCCACGAGAATGCGCGCCGTCCAATAGGTTCCGATAAAGCCGGCCAGCCCCATAGCCGCCCGATCGCCACGGAGTAGTTCGGCGTGCAGCGCGAGCGTCAGTGTGCCAAAGGCGATGATCGTCAGCACCGTGAAGCCGCTCTGCACCCACAGCAACTTCCGGTTGAAGGGCATGAGCTGCGCCAGGTCCTGCTTCCAGCGGAGACGGGATGGAACTTGAGAGCTGGCAATCAGGACCACGAAATGACCGGCGCCGGCCAACCACAGGTCGAGGTCGAAAAATGGTTCTGCCAAAGAATGTGTCATAGAGCATGGATCGCTTGCATGAAGGGAAGTATCACGCGTGTGACAAACGGAGGATGAAAGAGCCAGAAAGCCGGACCTGCGGCAACGACGAACATGAAAAGCCATGCGGGCAGTCCGTGCTCAAATCCGAGGCGCCTTCCCAAAACGGATCGCTCCAGCGTGACGCCCAGGCCTTGGAGAACGAAGTAGGCAGTCGGCAGGCCGTATCCGCCGCGCGCCGGGAGGGAAATGACCAGGTCGTGGACCAGCCCAGATGCCAGGAACACCAACAGGCTGGCAACTGCTGCTCCGGTTTTTCTGTGCAGCGGCTGAAAGATCAAGTCATAGGCGAGCTGGCGGAAGCCGAGGTTCCACCGCTTGCCCCAGAACTCGCTCAAGGTCTTTGAGAGGATCGGCTTCGACATAATCGGCGCCGCGCGGAGGCTCAGCATTTGCCAAAACAGGGCAATCAGGTGGAAGCTGCCGAAATGCAGAAGGAAGATCAGTCCGGAGAGCCCAACCCAACCGCGGGCTAGAGGGTGGGTTTCCGGAACCCTGCCCGCGATCTGCCAAAGTAGGGCAGCCCCAAAAAGTGTTTTCGAGAGCGCCCAAAGCCATTCTCTGAATTGAGGTGACGGAGCGCGCTGCCGCGAATCCAGAAAAGCCTCTGCGTCCATCCCGGGCCAAGCCGCCAGGTAGGCGACGGAGCGGCCCAAACTATGTGGAGTACGGTTGTGGGCCTTCCACCACGTAATCCACTTGAATCCCGCAAAGATCGCAAACGCAAGCGACCACATAAAGAGCCACGCGGGCATGGGATTGCTAAACCAGATGACCAGCGCCGGCAACAGAACGAGCGGAATCCAGCCCAACCATGACGCTTCCCAAGCGGAGTTGCCGGGCGCGGGTTGTGAAGTGCGATTCAAGCGCTAAGAATCATTTTGGACATCCCATCGCGACCCGCACCGCATCTGCAATCTGACATACTCGCGTGTTGCTCAGGGCGCGCAGGGGAAACTTCGGTTCCACTAGGAACTCCTTTTTCACGACAGTTATATCCTCACACCGGATGCTGGAAGCGTGCAGCCCGGTCTCCCCCGGCGAGAGACGGATGTGTGTGTCGAAGTCCTTTTCGACAGAGCCAGTCAAGGGTGCAACCAGCACCGTGCTAGCGCCTGGGTGCCGGTTTCGGGCATCTAGTGAAACAATGATCACTGGCCTTGCGGCTTTTTCCGTGGGGTCGGTAGGAAGCTTCACGTACCAAATTTCGCCCCGCGACGGCATGCGCATGACTAGTCCTCGCTGGGAAACTGGGTCGCGGCAAAGTCGCCCCACGCACGATCCTCGGCGATCTCCTCGGAGTTAAGGGAGTCGTAGTAACGCGTTACTGAAGCCGAAACCCGCTCTAGCTCTTTTGTCTGTTGCTGTTGCCGAATGACCTCTTCCAGCACCGACGACATGGACCTGCTTCGTCTTTCCTTACGCAAGGCTTCCAAGTAGTTCAGCGCCTGGCGCGAGAGCGAGAATGTTTTCTTTTCCTTCGTTGTGGTGCTCGTCTTTGACATTGGGCACTCACCTGGTCGAACTCATATTATCACCCTCCTTTGGTATGAGCAATGGTATGAGTATTCGTGTGAACGCCGGGAACTCAAGCACACGTGAGTCAGTGCTGCTGCCGCGACGATCAACCACCATTTCCTGCTTTTCACCCTCTGCTTTACACTGATCGCTTGAAGCCCGACATCCAAACACAGCTCGAGCAACTCCGTTCCGGCGACGTGCGTGCCCTCGCTCGCGCGATTTCCACTGTCGAGAATCGCACTCCGGGATGGTCCGAGCTGCTGAAGGTATTGTTTCCCCACAGCGGCAAAGCGCGCGTGCTCGGGCTGACTGGTCCGCCAGGAGCGGGGAAGAGCACGCTGGTCGATCAGCTTGCGCGCTTCTATCGCAAGGACAATCACACGGTCGGAATTATCGCCGTCGACCCCACCAGCCCCTACACCGGGGGCGCGATTCTGGGTGACCGCATCCGCATGCAGGAGCATTTCTCCGATCCCGGTATCTATATTCGCAGCATGGCAACGCGCGGCTCGTTAGGCGGCTTGGCGCGCACAACCGCAGACGTCACCACGGTGCTCGATGCTTCTGGGCGCGACCTGATCATGATCGAAACCGTCGGCGTGGGGCAGGATGAAGTCGACATCGTGCGGCTGGCCGATGTCACAGTTTTGATTCTCGTCCCCGGCATGGGCGACGATGTGCAGACCATCAAAGCTGGCATCATGGAGATTGCTGACATCTTTGTCATCAACAAAAGCGACCGAGACGGTGCGGACCACGTTGAAAAAGAGATTCGCATGCTTCAATCGCTGGCCACGCGTCACGATGGCTGGACGCCGCCGATCGTGAAGACGGTCGCAAGCCAGGGAACAGGAATCGAAGAATTGGCTGGCGCGGTTTCGGATTACGAGTCCTATCTGCAGAAAGGCAATCTTGCCTTGAGCAAGAGCGTCGAAAACTGGCAGGAACGCCTGGTCGAGATGCTGCGCGATAGTTTGCTGGAGAAAGCTCGGGCGCAACTCGAGAACGGCCACTTGGCGCGACTGGCGGCGGAAGTAGCTGAACATAAACGCGATCCTTATACTTTGATTGAGGAAATCGCGGCGAGAGCAGCCCAAAGCTGATGACTCAGATCGATCATCTCGGAATCGCCGTCAAGTCGCTGAATGCGGCCAAAGCAATCTATGAAACGCTCGGCCTCAATATTTCTCCTGAAGAAACCGTAGAGCACGAGCAAGTACGAGTTGTGATGGTGCCGGTTGGTGAGGCCCGTTTGGAGTTGCTGGAAGCGACCTCTGAAGACTCCGTCATTGCGAAGTTCATTGCGAAACGGGGAGAAGGCTTGCACCACGTGTGCCTGAAGGTTTCCGATTTGCCGGCATCCGTCGAGCGTCTCAAGCGAGACGGCGTGCGCCTGGTCTCGGAGGAAATCAAGACCGGCGCGGGCGGGCACAGATATGTATTTATTCATCCAGCGAGTACGGGTGGTGTCCTTCTCGAACTAGTGGAAAGTTAAAGCAAGATTTTGGCACGGATGTTCACGGATCACTCAATAACTCCTCTCCATGCTCCTTCTCGCGATCGATACTTCCGGCAAGCAGGGCAGCATCGCGCTGGCGCGGGCCGGGGAGCGGTCGGCTGATGACAGCTACGTCGAATTGATCGAAACCGTGGAGCTATCGGGCGGCACTTTTTCCGCGCAACTCATCCCTCAAATTGCCGCGTTGCTCTCCGGGCACGGATTCACGAAACAGGACGTAGGCGCTTTTGCGGTCGTCTCGGGGCCAGGGTCATTTACTGGACTTCGAGTCGGTCTTGCTGCGGTGAAGGCGTTGGCAGAGGTGCTGGCAAAGCCGATCGCGGCCGTATCACTGCTGGAGGTGTGCGTCTTCGCGAGTGGTGCCCAAGGCAAGATCATGGCTTTACTGGACGCGGGCCGCGGCGATGTGTACGTCGGCGAGTACGTGATTCCCGTGGATGCTGGCAGGCCCCCTCGAGAATCTATCTTGGGCCGGGACGAATTTCTCGATCGAGCAAAGGGCTGGACGTTGGTTACACCTGATCCCACGATTGCGGCGGCCGTCGAAGCGGTCGGATTATCGCCTCAACTCCTGCCAATCAACGCCGCGTCGGTGGCTCGCCTGGGTTGGCGCAAAGTCCGTTCCGGCGAAACGGTAACTCCTGAAGCTCTGGACGCGAATTACATTCGCAGGACCGACGCCGAGATGTTGGCGAAGAGCAGGCCGTAGAGTGCGTGTCCGTCAAGCAAATATCGAAGATGTCCCCGCCATATTAGCGCTTGACCGCGAAACTACGACCGCTGCCCACTGGCCCCCCCAGAGCTACGAAAATCTCTTTCCAGCCACAGATCCCGGCCGGGCTATCGAACGGCTCGTTTTGGTAGTTGAGGAAGACTCTAAACCGCCGAAGAATTTCTCCATGAAGGGCGCTGGGATCGTTGCATTTCTAGTCGCTCGCTGCGTGGATTCCGAATGGGAGCTTGAAAACATAGTCGTTACCAAAGCCGTCCAGTGCCAAGGTGTGGGAACGCTCCTCCTGAGCGTCTTCGTGGAGCATACCCGTGCGGAACAAGGGAACTCCATCTTTCTGGAAGTCCGCGAGTCGAATCAGCACGCCCGAGCGCTCTATAGAAAAGCCGGTTTTGAGGAAACGGGTTTACGCAAAGATTACTATGCCGATCCCCCGGAAAATGCCACCCTTTACCGTCTAATTCTTTAATTTTTCTCATAACGAGACTGCACCAGAATTTGGCATTGAACCGTTTTTGGGGCTGTGATAGCTTGAGCCTATAAATTCCCGGTTGGAGGTCTGCTGAATGGGGACTTCGAATAACGTTCTTCTGAGCAGTCACGATGAATTTCAGAAGCTGGCTCAGGAGCATCTTCAATATTCCACTCGCCTTGATTCTCTCACCCAAAAACGCTACCTCAGCGAAGACGAAAAGTTGGAAGAGGTTCGTCTGAAAAAGCTGAAGCTGCGTCTCAAAGACCAGATGCAGTCGATCGAAAGGCAATACCGGCAGCAGTACGGGGTAAACGTAGCGTAATTTTCTGGCCACAGAGTAGCGGCGGTCGCCGCTCGAGGGGAATTTGTATCCAGTCACCGGCGCTCACCAGCGCCTTTATTTTTTTGCACTTACGTACTTTTCTGCCTTCACCTGAGCCGGCGCTTCCCAGCTCTGCTCTATAATTGGAATCAGATTCCATGGTTCGCGACGGTTACTACTACGCGCTGGCGCTGATTGCTGCGGCGGCTCTTCTGGGCTGGTTCGCCACGCCCGTTTGGGCTTTTGTTCCAGTGCTACTGGCAGTGTTTTTCCTTTGGTTCTTTCGCGATCCCGAGCGCGTCATCCCGGATGCTCCAGGCGCACTGGTTTCGCCCGGCGACGGGAAAGTCACGGATGTTTCATTGGTTACGGAAGCGGGGAACCAGTGGTCCCGCATCAGCATCTTTCTGAGCGTTTTCGATGTCCATGTGAACCGATCCCCGATCGCCGGAGTAGTCAACGAGGTCCGGTACCAGCGCGGGAAATTTCTCAATGCCATGAACCGCGCTTCTGCCGAGCAGAATGAACAGAATATTGTTCGAGTCGAAGGCGATGGCCAGACCGTGATTTTCAAGCAGATCGCCGGATTGCTGGCGCGAAGAATCGTGTTCACGTCGAAAGTCGGTGATCGTTTGGAGCGCGGTCAGCGTGTGGGGCTTATCAAGTTCGGTTCTCGAGTGGACGTCCTCTTCGACTCTGCCGCTTCTGTGCAGGTAAAGGTCGGCGATAGGGTTCGCGGTGGGGCGAGTATCCTTGCCTATCTGCAACCCAATGGCGAACTGACGGCCGCGGGCAGTCATTCAGCCAGGGAAGGATCATTCTGATGGACGAACTGATGGACGATCCAGATTCACCTCCCAGGCAACCGGAGCGCCGCCGACGCCGCCGGATGAGCAAGGGCATGTACATTCTGCCCTCCCTGTTCACTACGGGAAACATGGCCGCCGGTTTCTACGCCATCCTTGAGGTTGTCCACGCGACTGCTCCCCCTTTCTGGCATTTGGACAATGCCGCGAAGGCGATCGGCTTTGCCGTTTTGTTCGACGGACTCGATGGACGAGTTGCCCGCATGACCGGCACAAGTAGCGAGTTTGGGAAAGAGCTCGATTCGCTCGCAGACGTGATTACTTTTGGCGTGGCGCCGGCATTGCTGGCCTGGACGTGGGGATTTCACCTGATGCAGCAAGGCGTCGCGCTTACCGAATGGAATATCAAGCTTACTCAATTGGGCGCGATCGCCTGTTTCCTGTTTCTGATGGCCGGCGCCAGCCGTTTAGCGCGGTTTAACATCACCACGAACCCGCAGCCTTCGAATCCAGGCCGTCCGGGAAAGAAGTATTTTGTTGGGATGCCGATTCCCGCGGGCGCTGGAGTCATTGCCGCCGTAGTCCACTTTCAGGCAGGTGTTCCGCTGGAATCCTGGTACACGGCACTTACCTGGCTCGCCATGGTCGCTGCGGTCGGATATTTGATGGTGAGCACCTGGCGCTTTTACAGTTTTAAAGACATTGACTTCCGTTCGCGCCATCCTTTTCGGCTGATCATTTTTCTGGCGCTGTTGATTGCGCTGATCTGGCAGTTCTCGCGTCCGATGCTTTTCGCGATCGCCCTGCTCTACACTTTCTCCGGGGTTTTCTGGCGGCTCCAATGGATATTCCGGCGCCGAACCCAGCCCCCGCCGCCCACCTATAAGGAGGTTTCACAAACTTCGTGAGTACATCTTCTAAACTTGGCGCAGCGTCCACTTCCACTTCGCAGCGCGGCCAGCTCTACCGTGTAGCGGTGGTTGGCGGAGCCACGCTCAAAGGGAAGGAAGTCGCCGAAATGCTCAACGAGCGCAACTTTCCCGCCGTGGATATTCGGCTCCTCGACGACGACGAGTCGATCGGACAACTCGAAGCGACCGGCGACGAAATCAATTTCATCCAGAGCGTCCGCGCCGAACAGTTTCATCACGTCGACTTCACCTTCTTCGCAGCCGACGCCGAATGCACGCGCAATAACTGGAAACGCGCTCGCGATGCGGGAAGCGCAATCATCGACCTCTCCGGCGCGTTGGAAGAGGAACCTGGCGCCGAAGTACGATCCGTCTGGATCGAGCGCGAACGGGTGAAAATGTGGCAACCGGAATTGCAGCCGGGTCCGTGCCTGGTGGCCCATCCGGCCGCAGTCACTTTAGCCCTGCTGCTCTTGCGGGCAAGCAGGGTCGCCCCGATTCGTAGTGCTGTAGCCACAGTTTTTCAGCCAGCCTCGGAGCAAGGCCAAAAAGGGATGGACGAATTGCACCAGCAGACGGTCAATTTACTTTCATTCCAGACGTTGCCCAAGGATGTCTTCGACACGCAGCTAGCCTTCAATATGATCGGGCGATACGGGCAGAAATCAAAACTATCGCTGGATTCCCTGGAATCGCGCGTACGGCGGCACTACCAGAAACTGGCAGGAGTGGAAGCCCCCTCCCCCGCAATGATGATGCTTCAACCGCCGGTTTTTCACGGGCATTCGGCTGCAATATTTCTTGAGATGGAGCAAACGATCGATGCGGAGCAGTTTTCACAGGCTATTGCCGGCGACCATGTGGTGGTCGCCGACTCAGAAGAGGATTCGCAGCCCAGCAATGTGAATGCCGCCGGCCAGGGCAACATTCTGGTTTCAATCAAAATCGATGCAGCACGTTCGAATGGAATCTGGTTGTGGGCCGCCGCCGATAACCTGCGAATGGCAGCCCTTACCGCTGTCGAGTGCGCCGAGACCATGATCGCCACCCGGCCTCTCGGGAAGATCCAATGAAGCTATGGCGCGGCGCCTGGCTTCCACTACTGTTGGCGAGCGCCAGTTGCGGATACCATACTGCCGGCCACGCAGTGCAGCTTCCTGAAAACGTTAAGACAATCGCCGTGCCGGCTTTCGTGAACGAGACCAGCACCTACCGCATCGAACAGCTGCTCACTTCCTCGGTCGTACGCGAGTTCACTACCCGCACGCATTATCACATTCTCAATACTCCTGGCGAATCCGCCGATGCGACTCTGCGCGGAACGGTCGTTTCAACCTCGGCATCACCGCTCACCTACAATTCGGCCACAGGACAGGCTGCCAGCGTTTTGGTAGTGGTCAGCATGAGGGTGTCGCTCTCCGACCGTCAGGGCAAAGTTCTCTACCAGAATCCGTCTTATGTATTTCGCGAGCAATACGAAGTATCGCAGGACCTGGCCAGCTTTTTCGAGGAGGACTCGCCCGCATACCGGCGGCTCTCGCAGGATTTCGCCCGTACCCTGGTCTCCAACATTCTGGAAGGCTTCTAGATGCTACAGTTTCCAAAGACCGTTAGTCGTTGGTGGTTGGTCGTTCGTGGTTCTACGGTTTGCCGCCGGCCAAAAGCTGGCGGCCGACGACAATTTTCCTGAATGCGCGCCTTCGCCCAAGCCGAACGCTTCGTCAGCGAACTCGAGTCGCGCAAGCTGCGTCCCGCCTATGTGTTCGTCGGTGACGAGGCTTTCTTCCGCAAGCGCTTTCGCGATGCGATCCTCGAACATCTCGTTCCGGCCGAACTCCGCGATTTCAGTATCTTTGAATTCGATCTCGCGGAAAATGATCTCGCCGAAGTGCTGGACCGTGCCCGCACGCCTTCTCTCATGGCGCCCTTCCAGGTATTTTTCGTCCGGGGCGTGAAGTCGCTCTTCGGCCGCGGCTCGAACGACGAAAAACTTGCGGCGATCGAAGCCTACTGCAAAGATCCCAATCCCGACGCCCTCGTAGTTTTTGTGGCCGACCACATCAGCATTCCCGCCGACATCCGCCGCATGGAGATGCAGGACAAAGAGCGCTACCAACGCATCCGCGAAACCATGGGCCAGTATTGCGGCATCGTCGAACTGGCGCGCGTGGAAGAAGGCGAGGCGGTTCGCTGGATTTCCGATTACTGCACCACCCGCGACGTTCCGGTGAAGATGGACGCCGACGGCGCCCGCGAGCTGGTCGACGCCCTCGGCGGCGACATGATGATGATCTCCAACGAACTGGAAAAACTCATGCTCTACGTCGGCCCCCGCAACCGCATCACCTTGGGCGACGTGGAAACCATGGTGTTGGCCGCGAAACAGCGCTCGCTGTACGAATTGACCGACGCCATCTCCGCCAAAGAGCGCGTGCGCGCGCTCGAAGTTCTGGATGCGATTCTATCTTCCGGCGACGGCGAGGAAGCCGCCATCGGCCACATTTACATGCTGGCCAAAACCTTCCGCCAGATGCTGGTGATTCTCGAACGCAACGTGCGCGACCAGCGCATGCTCTGGGCCGCGCTCTGGCAGGGTTTCCGCGTGCCTCCCTTCGCCGCCGACGACATCATCAAACAAGCCCGCCGCTACAAATCCCGCCGTGATCTGACGCGAGCCATTCGCCTGATAGCGAAAGCCGATCTGGCCCTTCGTTCCAACCCAGTAAGCAAACGCATGGTTTTGGAACGGCTGGTGATGGATTTGACCACCGAGCCGAAGCTTGAAACTCCAGGATGGATGCAGGAGCAGTTGCCGGTGTAAATACCGTTCCTAACTACGGAGTGATCTCGAACGCGGCACCCAGCCTTGTCGCTCCAAAATGCAAACGGCAGACTCTGTTGAGGCCTGCCGTCTACAACTCAAGGTTAGGAGTTGCCTACTTCATCGCCGTAACGCGCTTGCCCAGCCGCGACTTATACCGCGCTGCCGTATTCCCATGCAGTGTGCCCTTCTGGATCGCCTTGTCGAGCGCGGAGACCGTTTCACGGTAGGTCTTCTCGGCGGCTTGCTTGTCGCCCTTCTCGATGGTCTCGCGCAGACTTCGCAGCGCAGTGCGCAGGCGGGAGGTGTTGGCGCGATTGGTAGCCGTGCGCTTTACTGTCTGACGGGCGCGCTTCAGCGCGGAATGATGATTAGCCATGTTTGATTCTTACCCTTTGCGTGTATAGCGGGATCTTCGGTGAGTGCCGAATACGCTATTCTACGGGACTAACTCCCGGCTGGTCAAACCTTTCCATCCCCATTGACTCCCAACCCGCCCCGGGGTACGCTTTACTCAATGGTAGTGACTTGCCCGTTGGGCATGACCATCCCGGCTGTTCCCGTCTCCGAGCATAATCCTGTTCCGTCTGCAAAAAGGCCGAAATATGTACACTTTCCGTCCTGCAGATGGTCCGTCAAAGAGACTGAATGAAGAAAAGCATCGGAATCAGTTCGAACATCGAATGCCTGTTTGGCACGCGCGACGAGAATGTGCGCCTGTTAGAAGATGGCCTGAACATCACCATTGACCTGCGGTCGAACGCCATCGAAATCGAGGGCGCGGCGCGCGATGTGGCTCGCGCCGAGCAGGTCTTTGCCGATTACGAAAGCCTGCAACGCTCCGGATTCACCTTCAACAACGGAGACCTGAACAGCATGCTGCGCGTAGTCGCGGCGGATTCGAGCGCAACTTTGCGTGGACTGGCCGACGCCGGCCGCCAACGCTCTCTCGGGCGTCGTATGGTGCAACCCAAGAGCGTGAATCAGCGCCGCTATGTGGAAGCCATCGAAAAGCACGACATGGTCTTCGGCATCGGCCCGGCGGGTACGGGCAAGACGTATCTCGCAGTTGCCATGGCGATTTCTGCTCTGCTCGCGAAGCGCGTGAACCGAATCATTCTGGCGCGCCCGGCAGTCGAAGCTGGCGAGCGCCTTGGATTTCTGCCGGGTACGCTGCAGGATAAGATCGATCCCTACCTCCGCCCGCTCTACGACGCGCTCTATGACATGCTTGATCCCGAAAAGGTCGATCGCTACCTTGAAAAGAATGTCATCGAGATCGCTCCCATCGCTTTCATGCGCGGCCGCACCCTCAACGACTCGTTCGTGATACTCGACGAGGCGCAGAACACCACATCGGAGCAGATGAAGATGTTCGTCACTCGCCTCGGATTCAATTCCAAAGCGGTGATTACAGGCGACATCACGCAAATCGATTTGCCCAATGCGCGCCGCAGCGGACTGCTCGAAGCGATCGACATCCTGGCTCGCGTGGAAGGCTTGACCTTTGTCCACTTCGACGAGGCCGACGTGGTGCGCCATCACCTGGTGCAGCGGATTATTCGCGCCTACGACGAACATAAGACACACGTAGCTGAACAACAGATGTTGTTGCTGGCGGGCGGTAAGGGGTCTGATGCTGGGAACTTGCCGCTGAAGAGCCTTAATGGAAAGAACCCTGAATTGGCGAATCCAGGCGACAGATTTCCCGCTTCAGGAGAATAAAATAGCTTTGCAACCAAGGGGGGCTGATGAGGCCCTCCTGATCTATTTGCCGTTGATGAAGCCGCTGGATGCCTGGAAGAAATTGGTTATATTGCGAAAAAGAATCGCCGGACTAAGCGCATCAATGCTCGATCGTTTTGTGTTGCGCGTTCGGCGCATGGTTCGCCTGCGTGGCACGGTAAACTTGTTAGTAACGAACAGCGCAGAAGTACGATCCTTTAATCGGCGATTCCGAGGAGCAGACAAACCCACGGATGTCCTGTCGTTTCCGTGTGACCAGGTGGAGGTTCTCCCTGCAAGCAAGCGCGTTGCCGGCGACGTAGCCATCTCCGCCGATATCGCAAGGGAAAACGCGAAGAGCGTCGGGCACTCTCTTCCAGATGAGGTGAAAATCCTTGCGCTCCATGGCATTCTTCACCTGGCCGGTTTCGATCACGAGAATGATCATGGCGAGATGGCCCGCAAAGAGATTCAGTTGCGGCGACGGTTAAAATTAGAAGCTGGTTTGATCGAGCGAACTGAAACGCGGGCTCGCAAACATTCAGTCCAGAACCGGCGCGTAAGTGGCTCCGCCCCGAAACGCAAAACTGCATGAATTGGCCGGTCGCACTCGCGCTGATTCCGTTGCTGGCTCTGCTGGCATTAGCCTCCTACGTCGACCGCGTCTACCAGGAGATCGGAAAATTTCTCTCCCGCGATTTTCAAGACAACATCGACGTCTTCGAGCAGCGAGTTGAACCCAACCTGAACGTCAGCCGCGCGCGCGCCTCGCTTTCGATGTCGGTCCTCAAACAATTCACGACGGCGACAATCTCCTTGCTTGTGGGCTTTACGGTTTTCGGTGACCAACGATGGACCATCTATGAAATCCTACAGGCCGCTATCAGCCTGATTCTGATCGTTATCCTCTTCAACCAATTCTTGCCTTTTGTATTCTTCTCGCGGACCAAGGGCACATGGCTTGTCCGATGGACATGGCTGGTGAGACTTCTGATTTACCTCGTCCTGCCCGTGACAATTGTGCTTGGCTTTCTGCAATCGGTGGCTTCGCTGACTCGCCAAAACACGCGCGAGCAACCGGAAAGTGCAGCCGAAGCGGTGGATGCTTTGATTGAGGCTGGACAGGAAGAGGGAATTATTCAGGAAGGGGACCGCGAACTGATTCAGTCCGCGGTCGAATTCAGTGGGAAGACGGTGCGCGAAGCCATGAAGCCCCGGCCCGAGATGTTTGCCATTCCGGTCGAAACCACGGTTGAGCGATTCATCGAAATGCTGCGCACCAAGCACTATTCAAGGGTTCCCGTCTACTCGGAGAGCATTCACAACATCAAGGGTATTGTTTATACCCAGGATGTCCTGCAGGTTCCGGACAGCGAAGCCGCCGTGCGCACTCTCGAAACGCTGATGCGGCGCGACGTCTACTTTGTCCCCGAGAGCAAACTCGGCAGTGATCTGTTGCGCGAAATGCAGAAAAACAATATTCGGATGGCGATCGTGGTCGATGAATATGGCGGTGTCGCAGGCTTAGTCACGATCGAAGACCTTGTTGAAGAGATCGTTGGCGAGATTCGGGACGAGCACGAGAAACCGGAGATTGTCCGCGAGAATGATCACTCCTACATTGTTTCCGGCGGCATGGACGTCGATCGGCTCGCGGAACTGTTCGGAACAAAACCCGACGGAAGGGAATCGGCCACGGTGGCTGGTCTAGTAAGCGAACTCGCTGGTCACATCCCGAGAAAAGGCGAGACCGTGGATGACGACGGCCTTCGCTTCGAAGTTATCGAATCCACGGACCGCAGGGTAGAGCGGGTGAGAATCAGCACGGTCCAACCGCGCCAGTTGAAGCTGATATAGTCGATACCGACCTCAGACGTCGGACCTCAGACTTCAAACTTCGGGGCTCGGCTTCCGCTATTGCTGTTTGCTTGAAACGCTGAGGTCCACCGTCTGAGGTTTGCTCTTCCATGCCATTCCGCTCTGGTTTCGTCTGCATTATCGGTCGCCCCAACGCCGGTAAGTCTACCCTCCTCAACGCCCTCGTCGGCGAAAAACTCGCGATTGTCTCTCCGAAGCCGCAAACTACACGCAACCGCATTCAAGGGATCGTCAACGTTCCCAAGAGCAAGGGCGGGAGTGGAGCCCAGATCGTTTTGATCGATACTCCGGGCGTTCATAAGCCAGACAGTTCCCTGGGGCGGAAGATGATGGTCGAAGTGCGCGAAGCTCTGGAGGGCTGTGATCTGATTCTCCTGATTATGGACGCGACCCGCAAACTCGACCAGCGCGACGAGTTCGCGATTCAGATGCTTCAGCAATCGTCCACCAAAGCCTGCCTCATCCTAAACAAGGTTGACCTTTTGAAAGGCGGAAAGAGCAAACTACTACCGTTGATCGAGGAATATAAAACGTTGCATAAGTTTCACCAGATCGTTCCGATTTCTGCTTTAAAAAAAGATGGGCTGGATATTCTGGTGAAGGAAGTTACGGCCGCTTTGCCCGCAGGAGTTCCCTATTTTCCGGAGGATCAGATAACCGATCAGCCGGCGCGTTTCATGGCGGCGGAGATCATTCGTGAACGCGTTTTGGTCGAGACGGAGGAAGAAATTCCTTATGCAACTACTGTGATCGTCGATAACTTCGAAGAAGGCGCCAAACTGACGCGCATTTTGGCGACGATCTACTGCGAACGCGAAGGACAGAAGGGCATTCTGATCGGCAAGAAAGGAGCGATGCTGAAGCGAATCGGCACGTCGGCGCGACTGCAAATCGAACGCATGATGGAGACCAGGGTTTTTCTCGAACTTTATGTCAAAGTGCAGCCGAACTGGCGAGAGTCGCGCGGCTTCGTGGAAGAACTGGACTGGCGGCGGCAGTTGTTGAACTTGAACAACTGGAGCACCGAACCGTTGCCCGAGATGCCAAAAGCAAAGACTGCCAGGGGACGCAACCGGGTGAGACAGAACTCGGGCGCGCCCAAATGAGTCCTTCAACATCTAATTCGGGTGAGTCCATGTTAATCAACCCGAGCCAGCGTTTGTCGCACCGGGCTTGCTACAGATAGAATCATGTGGCAACCGGACCGATCGCAAATACGAGCCCAAACCATGCCGCCGGCGGATTCTCCCGACCAACCCCTTCCCGAGAAAGATTTCGATCCAGATAAATTGCATCTGGTTTTGCGGGTAACCCTTTCCGCCGATCGCAAAGCCGTCGATCCAGTCGTGCAAGAAGTGATGGCCGTAGTCCGACAGATGAAGGGTATCGACGGCAAGGAAGATGCAATCGAGTTATCGCTGCAAGAAGCCCTGGCGAATGCGGTGATTCACGGCGCAAAAGAAGATCCCAGCAAGACCGTCGAGTGTGTAGTTCGTAGCGACGAGGAGCGCGGCATATTAATCGTCGTGCGCGACCCCGGTCCCGGCTTCGCTCCCGAGACGGTTCCGGGCTGCACCGTGGGTGAAAACGTTTACTCCAATCACGGGCGCGGAATTTTTCTCATCAACCAGCTCATGGATAAAGTCGAGTTCAGAAAAAACGGGACCGAAATCCACATGGTCAAACGTTAGCTTCAGTCCGCGGCGATATTACTCTTTTGCCGCAATGCCCAGAGTCTTCATCTTGCGATAAAGATGGCTCCGCTCCAGTCCGAGTACTTCCGCCGCTCGGGTTACGTTGCCGTGGCTCTCGTCCAGTTTCTTTAAGATAAAGTCCCGCTCATACGCGTCCCGCGCCTGATGCAGGGTGGAGAACTCACTGCGGACTGGGCGCCGGTGGCCATCACGATAGACCAGCGGGGGCAAGTGCTTGCGGTCAAATCGCGTGGTCAGGGGATTCATGATCACAATCCGCTCGATCACATTGCGCAATTCCCGCACGTTACCCGGCCAGGAATATCTCATCAGCGCCTCAATCGCATCGTCGGTAATCTCGCGCGGGCGCCGGCCATAGGTTGCGGCCAGGTCCTTCAGGAAATACCGCACAAACAAAGGGATATCTTCCTTTCGATCGCGCAGCGGCGGCACGAAGAAGGGAATCACGTTCAGCCGGTAGAACAGATCTTCGCGAAAATTCCCCTTGGAGATTTCCTCTTCCAGGTCTTTGTTCGTAGAGGCGATGATTCTTGCATCTGCCATGATGCTCTCGTCGCCACCCAACGGCGAGACGCGTTGCTCCTCCAAGGTGCGCAATACTTTCGATTGCGTTTTCAGGCTCATGTCACCCACTTCGTCGAGAAACAACGTTCCGCCGCTGGCCTTTTGAAATTTCCCTTCCTTATCCACGGTCGCGCCTGGGAACGATCCCTTGTAGTGGCCGAATAGTTCGCTTTCGATCAAATCCTCCGGAATTGCCGCGCAATTGACCTCGACGAATGTCTCGTCTTTGCGGAGGCTTTGCGCATGGATGGCATGGGCGATCAGTTCCTTTCCGGTTCCCGACTCACCGTAGATCAGAACCCGGCCATTGGTCGGCGCCATCAACCCGATCTGCTGGCGCAGCGCCTTCATTGGGATGCTGTCGCCAACGATCACACTTTTCGCGTGCAATTGTTTTTTCAAATCGACATTTTCATGACGCAACTTCTTCGATTCGATTGCGTTCTTGACTAAGATCATCGTCTTGTCAATGGAGAGCGGCTTTTCCAGGAAGTCATAAGCCCCTAGTTTGGTGGCGCGCACTGCGGTTTCGATCGTGCCGTGGCCGGAAATCATAATGACTTCGGGAGGGTTATCGAGTTCGCGGATGGTTTCGAGCGTCTCCAACCCATCGATGCCCGGCAGCCAGATATCGAGGAGCACCACGTCGAACGTGTGTTGGCGGCGCAGCAGCTTCAGGCACTCTTCGCCGCTCTCCACCGCTTCCGTGGAATAACCTTCATCGGCGAGCACTCCCTCAAGAGATTCGCGAATGCCGGTTTCGTCGTCAACGATCAGGATTTTAGGCATGCTTTTCGGTCGCGGTTGCCAGGGCAGGCTCGGGAACGACCGGCAGTTCCACTATAAAGCGTGCTCCAACCGGTTTGTTTTCCTCCACCCGAATAGACCCGTGATGCTCCTCGATCACGCGGCTAACGATCGCCAGGCCAAGGCCGGTTCCGCGCTTTCTTGTGGAGAAGTAAGGCAGAAACAATTTCTCCTTCAATTCGCTGGTAACACCATGGCCGGTGTCTGAAATGGCAACTTCTACTGCATCGCGGCTAGCTACAAGACATGTAGAAATGTGAATCTCCCGCACCGGCCCCTCCTGCATAGCCTCTGCGGCATTGTCCACCAGGTTCGCAACAGCCCGCTTTATCGCCTCTGCATCAGCCATGACTCTTGGCAAATCCGGAGAGAGCGACTTGTACAGATCGATGCCATCCAGTCTCCCATTGAACATGGAAAGCGCGCTTTCGATCACTTCGTTGATATCCGAGGGGTGGGGATTGGACGCCGGAAATCGAGCTAAAGAGGAGAACGCATCCACCAGCCGCCGCACCGTTTCGACCGCTCCTGCAATTGTCTGGGCGCAAGAGCGAACGATATCCAACGACGCTTTGTCGGGCGGAGCGGCGCGTTCCAGATGGCGCTGAATCCGTTCTGCCGAAAGAGCAATCGGGGTCAGCGGATTCTTGATCTCGTGCGCGACGCGGCGAGCCACCTCGCGCCAGGCCGCCTGTTTTTGTGCCTTCAGGAGATCGGACAGGTCTTCGAAGACAATCACGTAACCCGAGCGCTCGTTCTGATGGCGCAGGGTCGCCACTGTGACCGCTACATTCAAAGACGCCCGTTGCAGGGACATTTCCATTTGACTCGTTGTCATGCCCATGCGGTCAGCCCGGCGAAGTAGAGGTTCCAAATCCTGCAGCACTTCCTGCGGAAACAAATCCGCCAGCCGCGCGCCGCGCAGCCCAGAGTTTTCTTCCACGAAGCCTTCTGGGTGAAACATTCGCAACAGGGCATGGTTTGCGTGCGTAATGGACCGCCCGCCGTCGAGCGAGAGAACGCCCGTAGGAATGCTTTCGAGGATGGTTTCCATCTGCCGCCGCCGCCGGTCGAGTTCAGCATTCGCGGCGCCCGCGTCGCGGCTCGATTCTTCAATTTGCCGGCGGCTAATCTCCAGATCCTCCGCCATCCGGTTGAAGGACCGTACAAGGTCTCCGATTTCATCCGCGGCGCTCACGTCGATCCTGTAATCGAGGCGCCCGCGCGAAATCTCCTGGGTTGCTTCAGCCAGTGCCGCCAGCGGACGAGTTACTAACTTCGAGAGGAATAGTGCCAGCCACGTTGTCACAAAGAGCACGATCATGGTGAGCAACAACAGCAATCCCATGTAGGTACGCCGCACCAGCCTGCGTTCGTGGGCTAATTCGAAATAGCGTTGTTGGCTGTTCTCCACATGTTGAACCGTTTGTAAAAACTCTTTGGGAAGCGGGATCGCGACCAGAACCAAGCCGTTACTTCCAACCGTGGCGCTGCCCAAAGCGTATTCGGTTTGGTTCCAGGTAAAAGCTGCTGGTTTGGAAGCGGCCGCTTCAGCCAATGGAAGTTTTGTCTTCAACAGCGACCACGGCGCGGGCGCGTTAAAACTGGCTTCTGCGTTTCCATCCTGCAGCGCGACGGCAAATCCGCCTTGCAACGTGAGTTCGTGATTCTGGAATTCGCTGGCCACCGGCGAGAATCCATGTCCGGAAAAACTTCTCTGGGTTTCCGCCGAAGCGGCAATCGCCAATGCTTCGGCCTTCGCATTCTGCGCCGCATATTCTCCTAGTAGCGCCGCCATGGCGTGTGTATCGGCGCGCACATCTTCCACCGGCGTGGAGAACCACTTGTCGATCGAGCGGTTCATCAACCCGTAGCAGAACCAATACATCACCATGACCGGCACGAAGGACAGCAGCAGCGCGCCAACGACCATCCGGGTGCGAAACTTCGATCCCAGCACTCCCAGGCGGCGCTCGGCAAACAACTTCAGTAGATTGCGCGCCAGCACGAATATCAGAGCCACGCAAAGCAGCGAGATCAATACCGACAGAGCGTAGAAAACCACAATCTGCTGATTGTTCCCGGCGCGTACGAGCGTGAGATCGAAAGCGGTCTGCGATACCAAAATCGCCAGCAGAAAGAAAACCGCGCAGGCGAGCAGGATCATGTACTGCTTGCGGTTAAGCGTCTTGACAGGTCGAGTTGGAACCGTTTGTGCCACAGGATTCAGGCTTCCGAGCCGGAACTCAGCCGCTCCCCATTGCGAATGATCCGGAAGCCATTATAGATGCAGGTGCCATGCCCAAAGAGGCTTGCCCGTGAGCCTTGGCTGCAATCACTACGGATGCGGGTGCGGCGCTCCAAGTTCCTCCCGCATGGCGCGGTAGGCCGGTTTCGGTTGGTATGCGCGGTCAAAAGGCAGTGCTTGGCCGCGAGTGCCGCGAGAGTGCGATCCAATCCAGGAGTATTTGTCCGTAAAGCCCCAGGTTTGAATTGCCGTGCAGCCCCGATTGTTCAAACACGCACGAACGATGGCTCGGTAAACTTCTGCCTGCCGGTTCAAGTCCTCTGGGCGAGCCCGGTTGGACGAATCGAGCGGCACTGAGACGTCCAGTTCGGTGATATGAACCTGTACGCCCAGTGTAGTCAAACGGGCGATGTTTCGCGAAAGTTCTGCTGTCATGGTCGCCAGGTTTGTGTCGAGTGCCGGCATGTGCATCTGCAGGCCAACGCCGTCAATCGGAACACCGCGCCGCTTGAAATCTTTCACCATGGCATAGATCGCTTCCGACTTGCGATTCATGCCTTCGCCTTCTGCCTCGTTGTAAAACAGTATCGCCTGCGGATCGGCCTCATGCGCCCAGCGAAACGCCTGTTCTATATAAGATGTCCCACTTCCAGGTAATCCAATGCCGGGCTGGTTGTACCACAGGGAATCTCGCACTTCTCCGTTCTCATCCAAAGCCTCGTTGACCACGTCCCATGCAAAGACTCGACCCTTGTAATGCCTCATGACTCGCTTGATGTGTTCGTGCAGAAGATGCGCCATTTCCCGAGGGGTAAATTGACCTTGCGCCAGCCATTCCGGATTATCCCGGCCCCAGACCAGGCAATGGCCGCGGACTTTCATTTGATTGGCCAGCGCGAAACGAACCAGCTCGTCACCCTGTCGAAAGTCGTAGGAGCCCGCTTCCGGCCTCAAGGTGCGCCACTTCATCGCATCTTCCGCTTCCAGCATGTTGAACTCTCGACCCAGGCTCGAGGCGTACGCGTCTTCCGAAAGTTGTGAAAATCGAACGGCTGTGCCGATGAGAACCCCAGCTTTCTCTGCATCCCGCCGCAGCGATTGTGCGCAACCAGCCGAGGCTACCATTAACACGAGAAATCCACGAAGAAACCGACCGTCTTTGAGCAAGGAACCTTCTTGTAGACGCGATCTAAGACCCAAGATCTTAAGGATCTAAGACCTTTTTCTGATTAGACTCTGGCAGGAACTTCTGTAAAGGGCATTCGTCACACCGGGCCTGTGACTTTCTGCAGTAGTTCTTTCCCACGCCTACGATCAGCCCATGCATCTCGTTGTAAACCTGCGCCAGCGCCGTGCGCTTTGCGGTGCTCATCGCGGATGGAGGATGCGCGGCTCCTGGAACACCGGGGTCCAAATCCGAACCCATTTTCTCGCTATACTCCGCGACCGCTTGCGCCGTAGGTGCCAGCGCTTGCTCGAACAGTCCACGGATTTCCTCGTAACCCGTTTTTTCGGGAAGAATTTCATGACGCTCCAGAATGCGCCGCGTGTACGCATCCACGACGAAAACCGGATGGTTTCCGGCATACAGCAAGATGGAGTCCGCGGTCTCCGGTCCAATACCGTTGAGGTCGAGCAACTCTTTCCGCAGGCTTTCCGTTGGGCGCTCGAACATTCTTTCCAGCGAGCCGGCATATTTCTTGTCGAGGAATCGGACGAAAAGTTTGAGGCGTTTGGACTTCTGCCGGAAGTAGCCGGCAGGGCGAATCAGGCGCTCCAATTTGGCCAGGGGCACTCGGCGTATCCCATCGATGCTGAGCACCCTGGCACTTCGAAGATTTGCCAACGCTTTTTCAACATTCGTCCATGCCGTGTTCTGCGTTAAGTAGGCGCCCACGATCACTTCAATCCGCGAGTGCGCAGGCCACCAGTGCTGGGGTCCCCAGGCTCGAAACAACGCGTCGTAGTAACTTCGAACCCGCTCTTCTTTTCCACCCAGCAGCAAAATATGAAAATCCTCGTTGTCCAGTTTAGCTCGCGCGCGATCGAAACCTTACTCTCATCAGCAGTGAGAGAAGCCGCTTACCGAAGTGCATGTACCTCAGCCTCCCAGCGATGCCGCGTGGCAATAAAAAGTACATCTGGCGCGGGTTTTGGAGGTCCTCGCCGAAATTGTGCCGCATTCCGTCAAGTCCAAGTACCACGGTAACTGGTAAGGTAATCGACTAACCCTGACAATTTATGTCAACACAAAGACGCTGCTCTTCTCCCACAGCAAGTGGCGGCGCTTAGTGTGAATGCCGGGTGATTTGTCCCGGTATCGTTCCACTACGTGGATAGGAGATCGACGTATGTCTCAACGGCTGGGCGACCTTCTCGTAAAAGAGAAGATCATTACCCCAGAGCAGTTGGAACAAGCAACCAAGGCCCAGAAAGAGCAGAACTGCCGCCTGGGTTCTGCTTTGGTGAAGCTCGGCTTCCTCACGGATGAGGATGTCACCAATTTTCTCTCCCGACAGTATGGCGTTCCCGCCATCAACCTCTCGTACTTCGAAATCGATCCGGCCGTCGTCAAGCTGATTCCATTCGAAACCGCAAAGCGCTACCAGATTCTGCCCCTAAGCCGGGTGGGCGCGTCGCTCACCATTGCGATGGTCGATCCGACCAACGTTTTCGCAATGGACGACATTAAGTTCATGACCGGCTTCAACATCGAGCCGGTGGTTGCCTCCGAGAGTTCCATCCTTGCCGGTATCGACAAATCCTACGGCGCGGGCACAAAAGAAGAAGATCTCGAAACTGTGATGCAGTCGATGTCGGAGCTGAACGAAAGCGACATCGAAGTCCAGGCCGAAGAGCAGCAGATGGAGCTCTCGCAGCTTGAGAAAGCGGCAGACGAAGCTCCGGTCGTAAAGCTAGTGAATTTAGTGCTCACCGATGCCGTCAAGCGCGGAGCCAGCGACATTCACATTGAGCCCTACGAAAAGGAATTTCGTGTTCGCTTCCGTATTGACGGCGTGCTGCAGGCGATTATGTCGCCTCCCATGAAGCTCAAGGACGCGATTACTTCCCGCCTGAAAATCATGGCCAAGCTCGACATCAGCGAGAAGCGACTGCCACAAGATGGCCGCATCATGCTGAAGATGAACATTGGCGGTCGCAAGAAGCAGCTCGATTTCCGCGTCAGCACTTTGCCTACTCTCTGGGGCGAGAAAATCGTGCTCCGCTTGCTTGACAAGGAAAACCTCCGGCTCGATATGACCAAGCTCGGGTTCGAGCCTGAATCGCTGGTTAAGTTCGAAAAGGCCATTCTCAAGCCCTACGGCATGGTGCTGGTCACCGGTCCGACGGGTTCAGGAAAAACCAACACGCTTTATTCGTCGATCTCGCGCCTCAATCAGCCTGATACCAACATCATGACTGCCGAGGATCCCGTCGAATTCCAGTTGGGCGGAGTCAATCAGGTGCAGATGAAGGAGCAGATCGGCTTGAACTTCGCGGCCGCCCTTCGTTCATTTCTGCGTCAGGATCCAAACATTATTCTGGTCGGCGAAATCCGAGACTTTGAAACCGCGGAAATCGCTATCAAGGCCGCCCTTACAGGCCACCTTGTTCTTTCCACGCTGCACACCAATGGCGCGCCCGAAACTATCACCCGTCTCATGAACATGGGCATTGAGCCCTTTCTTGTAGCGACCTCAGTTCATTTGATTTGTGCTCAGCGCCTGATCCGCAGAGTTTGCAAGGACTGCTCCGAGGTCGTCGACGTCCCGGTTCAAACTCTGATTGAAGAAGGATTTTCACCGGAGGAAGCCAAGACCATCAAGATTCACAAAGGTAAAGGCTGCGGTGTCTGCAACAACACCGGCTACAAGGGCCGCTGCGGCTTGTATGAGGTTATGGAAGTGGACGACGAAATCAGGGAGCTTGTATTGGTTGGCGCTTCCGCAGTTGAACTGAAAAAGAAAGCCATCGAGCGTGGCATGATCACGCTCCGCCGCAGCGGTTTGATCAAAGTCGCAGCGGGCATTACCACGTTGGAAGAAGTCGCACGCGAGACGATTCACTAAAGCAGCCGTTGGTTATCCGTCCTCGGTCGTTAGCCGACGACGGACGACGAATGACCACCGAGAGCCAAAGAAACCGTAACGGAAGGAATACATCATGGGTTTATCGCTGAGTGATTTGCTGAAAAGAATGCTGGAGATGAACGGCAGCGATCTCCACATCACTACGAATTCTCCGCCGCAGATCCGTGTTCACGGCCATCTGGTTCCGCTGGATCTTCCGCAGATGACGCCTGCCGAGACGAAGCAGTTGGCCTACAGCGTCATGACGGATTCTCAGAAGCACCGCTTCGAGGAAAGCCTCGAACTCGACTTCTCCTTCGGATTGAAAGGCCTCGCCCGCTTTCGTGCGAATGTGTTCAACCAGCGCGGCGCTTCGGCGGCTGTCTTCCGTCTGATTCCGTTCGAGATCAAATCCTTCAACCAGCTCGGTTTGCCGGCAGTGGTCAGCAAGCTTTGCGATAAGCCACGCGGTCTGGTGCTGGTGACCGGGCCGACCGGCTCCGGCAAGTCCACCACGCTTGCAGCCATGATCGACAAGATCAACAGCGAGCGGCACGATCACATCCTCACCATCGAGGACCCGATCGAGTTCGTGCACATGAACAAGAACTGCGTGGTCAATCAGCGTGAGTTGCACGCTGATACGAAGAGTTTTTCTGACGCATTGCGTGCCGCTCTTCGTGAAGATCCGGACGTTGTGCTAATCGGCGAAATGCGCGATCTGGAAACCATCGAGTCCGCGCTGCGAATCGCCGAAACCGGACACTTGACCTTCGGCACCTTGCACACCAACTCCGCAACCTCCACCATCAACCGCATCATCGATGTGTTCCCCGCGCACCAGCAGCCGCAGATTCGCGCGCAGCTCTCGCTGGTGCTCGAAGGCATCATGTGTCAAACCCTGCTCCCGACCATCAGCGGCAAGGGACGTTCCATGATCATGGAAATTCTTATCCCCAACCCCGCGGTCCGCAATCTGATCCGCGAAGACAAGATCCATCAGGTCTATTCGGCGATGCAATCGGGGCAGGAAAAGTTCGGCATGCAAACTTTCAACCAGGCTCTGGCGACGGCCTACTTCCAGAAGCAGGTGTCACTGGAGTTGGCGCTTCAACGTTCCAGCAATCCGGACGAACTTCAGGAAATGATCAACCGCGGCGCCGGGTTGGTGAAGGGGTCGAATACGTCGGGCGGAACAGCAGGTATGGCGAAGGCGGCATCACCCGCCAAGCGCTAACCCATAAGTAGCGCCATCGTGAGAGGGCGGTTTGCGATGCGCGCCGAAAGCGAGAATTTCGCCGCCCGGATTTGCGACTCAGCAACAACAGTGAGGAGAAACTAAACCATGCCAGTATTCACATTTTCCGGTAAAGATGCATCTGGACAGAAGGTTTCCGGAGAGCGCGTGGCGCCAAACAAGCAGGCGCTCGGGCAAGCTTTACGGCGCGAACGCATTACACCGGGTGCGATCCGCGAAAAGGGCAAGGAATTTGTCATGCCCACCTTTGGTTCTGGCAAGGTCAAGGTCAAAGACATCGCGATTTTTTTCCGCCAGTTTTCGGTCATGATCGATGCCGGACTGCCCCTGGTACAGTGCCTCGAGATTCTGGCGGCTAACCAGGAAAATCAGTCCTTCATGAAGACGCTGACTGGAGTTCGCACAACCGTCGAAGGTGGCGCAACTCTAGCCAACGCAATGCGCCAGTATCCGAACGTTTTCGACGACCTCACCACCAACATGATTGAAGCGGGTGAAACAGGCGGTATTCTGGACGTCATCCTCCAGCGGTTGGCCACCTACGTTGAGAAGGCCGT
>Ga0210400_10000305_pt1 | contig 57458 bp, 94 predicted proteins | sample IncBWH26MmetaG_FD_155456 | JGI IMG/M metagenome (GOLD analysis project Ga0210400, IMG submission 155456) | Forest soil microbial communities from Barre Woods Harvard Forest LTER site, Petersham, Massachusetts, United States - Inc-BW-H-26-M | ecosystem: Environmental > Terrestrial > Soil >...
TGGGGGGGGGGGGGGGGGGGGGGGGGAAATGGTAACGTGGCAGGGGTGTTTTTATGGAAAATGTCTTTGGGGGTCCCGACCCCAGTCCCAAAGGATCTCCCCAGGCCAGTCCCCCGCCTGCGGCGCTGGGCTCTCGGGGCCAGCGGCTTGGCCTTGGCCAGCGGAATGGGATGGGACGCAGCCTCGGGGACGAGGCTGGTCATGGTGCAGTGCAACGGTGGCGGGGCGTACCGGGGGCAATGGTCCAATGCCAATACCCACATTACAAATTGGTAATCTTATCATTCACCCCAACATTTCCCTTGCAATCCCAGCGCAACCCGCCTACATTCCAATTGTCGGATGGAGCACGGCAATGGACTACCGGAATGCAACGGCGGAACGGACCAAGGAGATCAACCGGGCAATTGCCCGGTTGGTCGCCAACGTCCCCGCCAATGCCCCCGCCATGGCCGTCCCATTGACCGACACAACCGGGTTGGTCATTGGCCATGTGGTTGTGAACCCACTTGACATGACTGACTAACAGGAGCCCATCGTTATGAGTGGAACAGAGAACGGAACCGGCAACACCGTGGCCTACGGCGAATACACCATTGATATCAGCGCACTGCCGGAAAAGTCACGCATGGCACTGATCCGCCGAGGCGTTGCCCATTACCTGGGCAATGAACAGGCGTCCAAGGTCAGCGGATGGAAGGCTGGGCTGGTCGAAGCCGGCACACCCCCGAATGACGCCGAGGTTGCAGCGTTCAAGCTGGACTGCATGAATGCTGCGGTAAAGGCCCTCATCGAGGGCACTATCGGGTCCAGCATCCGCGGGCCGCGTGGCTCAACCGCCGACACCGTGGCGCGCCAGCTTGCTGAGACTGAAATCCGCAATATTCTCAAGCACAACGGCTTGACCATGCCGAGCGGGGACAAGACCGTCAAATTCGGCGACGGGACGGAACTCACCCGGGCGCAGCTCATTGACCGGCGTCTCGCCGGGCATGGTGAGCGGCTTCGCAAAGAGGCCGAGGCCAAGATCAAGGCCGACGAGCGGAAGGCGGCGCGGGAGGTGGATGCGGCCAAGGCGGCCGGTGGACAGGGGGTGGAAGCCCTGGGCTTGTAATCAACCAGCAACGGTGGGGGCGCAATGCCCCCATCTTTGCCCCCCCTGCCCCCTAATCAACCAATAAAAATGGAGTTGCCACAATGCCAAAGCCTCAGGTTAATGAATACTGGTGGGTCCGTGTTGACAATGGTGAGGTTGAAATTGCCCGTCTTGATGGCCTCTATCATACCGTTTGGTATACCTGCGGAGACAAGCAAGGCTGGTTAATGTCCCGGGTAGAGCCGCTTCGCCGAGTCCGCCCGTTCAAGGCGTAATAACCAACAACCCCGCTTCGGCGGGGGTTTCTTTTTGCCTGGATGGTGCGGCCAGTTGGCCTGAAGGTCCCTGCCCGGCCCACGTTTGACCATCAAACCCCATCCCATCCCCCAGCTCTCTCCATCCCCCCCCCCCCCCCCCCCCCCCCCCCCCCCCCCCCCGCTCCCCGGCAGCCATCCGGGGGGATGTATCGCAGCCATACCGCAGCCATATCGTGATTCCCCCTATCCAATATCCGATTCCTTCGCCTATTTCCCCTTCAGTATCCCCTATTCAGCTCTTGACCTTGACCACTGACCTTTCCCCACTTACTTACTGGTTATTATTAAATTTTTTTTTTTTTAAGAGAACTCCAGAAGAAGAGAGCCCAAGGGCTCGGACCACGTTCACCCCCAGCAGACAGACAGGCGAAAGAATGTGCCATTCGATAGCCAATTTCCCATTATATCCCCCTTACACCCCCACCTACATCCCCCGCGCGACCTTCGGCCACAAACTGAACCAACCCCAAGGAGCCCCAGCCCATGTCCCGCCAAGCCCGCTTAGGCAATCGCCACCTCACCAACCCCAAAGCCCTTGCCCTTGCTCGTGCCCTTGTGATCCTCCGCCAAGCCTGCGGCGAGCGCATCGGCCCTGATGATGTGGAGGTTATCGAAGATTTCTGCCGTGTTCCGCAGTATCGGCGTCATTGGCCCATATTCCGGGAAATTGCCCGGAGGTGTGAATTGGTGGAGTTCAAATTGCCCACATACATAACTGATGAAACACCAGAGCAACTCGCGGTTGCCCATCTATTGGAGGCTTGACCCCCCATGCCGATCACCCAATCTCGCTTGCACCGCTTGCTCCAGGCCGGGGAGAAATACCAGTCCCTCTGGCAGACAGCATACGGGGAATTACGGGAACAAATGGCCATGGTCAAGCGCCAGCAATGCACCCCAGATCAAGCCCTGGCCACCATGGAATCCATCCTCTACACCACCGACACCACGGCCGCGGCCATCGTCCTGTCCGAGGAACGTGTGCGGTACAAGCTCACCAGCGGCAAAAATACCTTCACCCGAGGGCGGAAAGAACGCCAGCGCCGGGCCCTCGGCATCCCCCCGAGAATGCCAGCAGGCGAGCCCCTGGACCTTGGGCCTTCGGCCCCGCTCCGGGAGCAGCAAATCGCCCAGGAGGCCGACGACGAGGACGACGCCATGGCCGGGCTGGAGGACCTTGGCCCCGGCAATGCTCCAGGCTCACCACCCAAACCACCCGAGTTCTCCGGAGAATACACAGAACTCACCGAATCCGACAAGCGCCGGATCGAGCGGGAGATTGCCCGGGACCAGGAGCGGGAGGAGGCCCTGGCCCGGTATAACGCCGGGACGCGGCCCAAGACTCCAGAGGCATCAGAATGTTGAGTGGACCGGGGGATGCAACCGGGGGTTGTAGGTTACAATTCGTTACAATTTACCCCTTGCCATACCCCCCCGCCCCCGTTCATAATCCAATGGCAACAATCCACCCAGGCCCCACCATGCCCGCCCGCCCCTTACCCGATACAGACCTACCCTACTACGCTCGTCGCCAAACTGCCAACAGCAAGCGCCCGACCGCGGCGCAACAAGCAGCAAGATTGATAAAGGGCTGGGCCTTTTCCTCTCCTCTCGTTTGGGTAGAAATGTTGCAGAGATTACAGAGCAGCCCAATACAAGATGCTGCCCACCAAATTGCTATTGCTACGTTGACAGAAGCTCTAGCAAGGCAACAGAAACAGTAATCAAGAAAGGAGCCCGGCACCATGTCCACATCAACCCATTCAATCTTAACAACCCCCTTCCCCTTGCCCTATTCCACCAGGCTCGTTATGGCCTCAGCCTATCGCTCTGCCCAGCCCCCCGGCCCAACCTGGCTTGCCCGCCTGGACGACGCCCTCTGCGAACGGATTATCTCCGGGGATTGCTGGTGGAGGGAAAGCGACGGCGCGGTGCTGCTGACCCCCCAGGGCCTGGCCAAGGCTGCCATGCTGGTCCCCCAGGCCCATGCTGGTCGCAATGCTGGCCGCCGGTTGGGAGGTTAAGCCATGGCCACCAACAAACAACCTCGCTACACCCCGCAATTCCACACTGTGGAGCTTCGGCTGGGCGGCCTGGTCCTGGCCCATTCGTTCGGAACGCTCCCGGAGGCCATGGCCGCAGTGGAAACCATGCGCCGGGAGTTGGTGGGCAAGAATGCCCACATTTGGCTCTGGCACCGCCATGCAGTGGCGGGGACGTTCTCCCCCCACATTGCCCCGGGGCCGCGCGCACTCCCACCCCCTGGCCCGGATGGCGTTCGCCGGGCGCCTGGGATTGGCGCCAACGCCCAGCAGTTCTTTTTCCACGCTTCCCCGGAAAAGATTGGCTTGTAGCCTTGGAACAAGCAGCCACCACTGTGGGTAACCACAATAGCAGAATAACAAGAGTTGGCCAGAGAATGCCAGACTGGATCTGGTTTGGTTACCAAGATCGTATTGCTGGCTTACCATACCGGCCGGAATATCAAACGGCCAGTCAAATTCAGCAGCAGAATTATGAAAACGGCCGGTTGATTGTGGCCAACATGCTGTTGGCTGGTATTCAACCCCCGGCTTTGCCAAGGCAAATTCGAACTCGGCAATACGCCGATGCAATCGCGCAGGCAGATATCCAGGTTGGCTATTGGAAACCAGCAACGGCATGCGCCCAGCCCCCGGACCTGGATTTGACCTGGACGCGGCGCCCGCTTGATCGACGAGGCTGGCCACTGCCAGTGCCGGAGGCTTCGCCTGGAAGGTCCCGAGCCCTAAGCCCTGAATCATTGGGACTATAACATCCACCAACGTAATAGGAGTCCACCCTCATGTCCCCGCCCCGTGATCTTGCTGAGGCCCTTGCAACCGCCATGAGCGGTAGCCCCGGCACCGACTCCAGCCCCCCATCCCTTCCCCTCCCCCTGGCCCAGTTGACTGAATTCCAGGTCATTCGTCACCAGCTTGATTGGCCGAAGGCCGATTGGCAACGCTGGGACCTCGTTCGCTACGGACATCGGAGTGGCCAAATTCGCCGGGACATTGAGGACAGCGCAGTTCTGGTGTTCTGGCGGTGGCTGGACCCCGAGGCGGCTTGGGACCAGCATCGGATACGGCTTTGCCGGGGGGATGAGCCGGAGTTGCTTGGCCGAGGGGACTGCCTGATTGCACACCTGATGGCCGGGACACTGGCCTTTCTGATCGCGGACTCGGAGCTGCTGGTGGTGGAAGGGCGCTGGCAGTGGGACTGCGTCCAGGCAGAGCAGGCGATAACCACGGAGGTCAACCAGCCATGAAAATCACTCAGATCGACGGCCTGCCAGTCTTCGACGCCAAGCGTCCCCTGGTGCTCCATGTCACCCGGAGCGATATTGCCAAAGCTGACAGGAAAGAGCCCAATAATTGTGCCATCGCTCGGGCCTGTCGCCGGGAACTCCATGTGGTGGAGGCCAGGATTCACCTGGGCCGGACCTACCTCCGGCTTAATGCCCACAATTGGACTCGGTACGCCACCCCAAAGGCAGCGAGGGATGAAATCATTGCGTTTGACCGGGGTGGAAGCTTTGAACCAGGAGAAATTCTCCTTGCTCCGGTGAAACACTCACAGAAGCTGGGTACTAAACGCAAGACCGGGCCTAAGACCAAGCCCGGAAAGCCTCGGCGCTCGCCCCAGGTGGTCAAGAACGTCCGTGGCGGGCCGGCATAATGCTGGTCCTCCGGGAGCCCACTCCATGCCAGACAACATGACCAACACGCTCCAGTGCACAAATTGCTCAGCCCCGGTGGTGGCGACGCCCAGTGCACCGCACAAGCACTTTTGCAGCGGACGCTGCCGCCAAGCCTGGTGGGACCGCAAGCGCCGGGAAGGGCTGGCCCTGGTCCTGGCGGACCTGGGTGAGCGCCTGGATAAGGCCCGGGCCACGGGGGCGAAGCCATGCCCGGAGCGGTAGTGCTGCTGGTGGTGGTGCAGGCGGTGGTGGCCTGGCGCGGGAATGCAATGGACCCGGCAGCAGCGCTGGCGCTGGTCCCCGCGCAGGTGGCCTTTGTGGACGCAGCAGCTTGTGAACGGGCTCGGCACCTGGCGATCCGAGAGTTCCAGGCAATGCCAGGTTGGCAGGTTTCGGCAGTGTGTTTGGTGGTGGGTGGCAAGCCATGAGCCTCAGCCCCCCATTCAACCCTACCATTGGCCCCATCCACCTGACCAATTGCGCTCGGTCCATTGCCCGAGCCCAAGCCTTTCGCCGGGATGCCCTGGCGGACCACTGGACCGGGTGGAATCCATTTCCTCGCTTGGCCGCGGCCTTCGGCATCATGCTGGTGCGGGGGCCATTCACCATGCTGGTGATCACTGCCCCGGGCTGGGGTGGGTACTCGCATTGGTGCGGGGTGGAATTGCGGCGGGGTGGGCAGCGGCTGGTGGCCCCGGAGTGGTATGACTGGGGGGCAATAGTGGTAGCGGCGATAGCGATGGAAGGGAACTGAGCAATGGCAACCAGCTCCAGCAAAGAGGCCGCGGACTACACAGACCACGGGACCAAAGCCGAGCATTGTGCAATTTGCAGGCACTGGGCGCCAGGGGCCACCGCACGGGGTGCTGGGGTCTGTAGCATAGTCTCCGGGGCCATTGCTCCTGGCGGATGGTGTCGTTACTATGAAGATGAACTCGAGGCAGCAGATTAAGCGCCGGGGTTCCACAAGTGGACTCGAACCCAGGAGACTGGTCATGTAACCGCGCAGTGGCACCGAGCCGGCTCTCGGCCTAATTGGTATGTTCCGACTGGTTTGTATTGCTTTGGTCTGGCCAGTCGGCGGAATAGCGAAAGTCCAACCGGGCCATTGAGCCCAAAAGATGCAACCAACCTGGAGGGTCACTTCCCCGACCCTCCATTTTTGGCTCTGATCCTCCGGGCCAATCACCTTACACAAAGGAGCACCCCCACCATGCCCCCAGCCTCTTCCGCTGATCCGGAGCTTCGCTCCGAGGCCAAGAAAATTGAAGGCTTCCAGCGCTGGTTGGAAAAGTCCGAGGTCAAATTGCTGTTAGCCATCCTTCCGCCGGGGGAATCGGAGCAGCAGAAAGAATGCCTCCTCGGCCTGCTGCGGTCGGCCTTTCTCACTGGTTATGGCACTGGTGAGGGAGCGGTGGCGGTGCTGATGCTGGAAGCCATCATGAAAAGGAAAGAGGAGGACAAGCGGTAGCTTGTCTGGATAGTTGGTTTAATACTGCAAGCAACACAGGAGCACAATCCCATGCCCACCACCACCATATCCGCCCCCCTCGTGGGCAGCCATTTCCGCCCCCCGGCCAAGCAGGTCCTAGCAGTCTTGCCAACGGGCTGTGCCCTGGCACTGGTCCCCGAGCCGGAAAACCCATATGACGAGAAGGCCATTCGGGTCATGCTGATCCCCGCTGAGACCATCCCGGTGGGTCAGGTTGCGGCCCTGGCAACGGCCCTGGCCGGGACGGGGTTTGATGCCCTGGACCTCATCGGGTCGAGCGAGCCCTTGCACCTGGGATACATCGGGGACTCGGATGGCAAAGTGTGCAAGCAGCGCCAGTGCCCGGGTAACCGGGAGGTGGGTGCCATGCTCGCCACCAGCGCCAGCACCAGTGCCACCCTGGGGTTCGACCCAGATGGGCAGGCTATGGTCCTGGTGGTCGCCGGTGGGGAGGAGGCTGGTTGATGGCCGAGGATACAGTCCGCGTGCTCCGGATGGTGGAGTACATTGGCAAACGCAGCTGGGTGGAGGCGACAATCTCCAGGTCCATCCATGGGGTTAAGGAAGTCCCAGGGAAGGGCACCATCCAGGCTGTGACACTCGGAGAGTTCCCGGAGATTTGGGGCCAGGTAGTTCCAGCAGTCAAGGAGAGCGCGCCATGACCCCCCAGGCCATCATGCTCGGGCTGGGAGCTTTTGGCTGGAGCAAACTCCAGGACATTCGCCGGGCATATGAACGCCGACAAGACGAGGCCACTCCATGACCAGCCCAATTCCCGAGGCCCACGCCCGGTTGCTGTGGTGTCCGTTTGCTCGGCAGGAAGCCGGCGAAGCCGGCGGGGGGATTAACCGAGTTGGCGGCAGGTCGGTGCCCCAGAAAGATCCTGCCACCGGAGAGTGGATGAAGAACGGCGCGGGTGGGTATGTTTACAAGATCACTCCCCCAGAGCCTGCGGCCAATTGCTTGTGTTTAGGCGCCCAGTGCATGGCCTGGGTGGTGGTAGAAAATTCCACGAGGTCCAGCGGATATTGTGCCTTGATCCACAAAGGGGCCGGGGCATGACCTGGACCCCAACCCCCGAGCAGGGGAGCATCTGCGATGCGGTGGGTCGGGCGAAAGGCTCGGTCATGGTGGAAGCCGGCGCCGGGTGCGCAAAATCCAGCACCCTGGAACTGGCCGCTCAATTGGTCCGCGTGCCGGCCCTTGGCCTGGCATTTAACAAACGCATAGCAAGCGACCTGGCCAGCAAAGTTCCCAGCAACTTCACCATCAAGACCATGAACGGGCTCGGGCACATGGCCTGGGCTCGGGCGATCCCGGGGGTGAGCTTGCGCCTGGAAGACCGGAAAATTGGCAAGCTGGTCACACAGGTCGCGAAAGATCGCAAGGTGGACCTTAGCAGTGACCAGTGGGATGGCCTTCGCCAGCTGGTGGGCCGGGCGATGCAGGAAGGGCTGGTGCCCCAGGTTGACCCCTGTGCGGCCAACACCCTGGTTCCGGACACCGAGGCCGGCTGGAGCATTTGCTCGGACGCGATTGGCCTAGGCAGCGACGACCACCAGTTGCTCTGGGAACTCGCCCGAGAGGTCCTGGTGGAGAGCAATCGCCTAGCCCGTCTCGGCACCATCTCGTTCGATGATCAGGTATATGCCTCAGTAATGCTTGGAGGCCGATTCCCTAAATTCCCGGTGGTCATGGTGGATGAGGACCAGGACCTTTCCCCACTGAACATCCGAATGCTGGAACTGGCCAGCAGAGAAGATGGCAGAGTGATCGCAGTAGGAGATAAAAGGCAAGCGATTTACGCCTGGCGTGGAGCCGCCGGCGACTCGGCAGAGCGAATCCGAGCGCTGCGGCCGGCGGCGGATTGGGGAGATTTCCCACTAATGACCACCTTCCGCTGCCCCAAGCTGGTGGTGGAGCGGCAACGCGAGCATGTGCCATTGTTCCGGGCCTGGCATGGGAACGCCGATGGCCGGGTGGTCCAGCTCCCGCTCCAGAAAGGTTCATCCCCAGGTTTCATGGGTGGATCAGAGTATAGCTGGAGCTGGACAGATCTGGCTGAGCTGGTCCCCGGAGACGGCACCGGGCTGGCAATACTCTGCCGAAACAACGCCCCGTTGCTGTCCCTGGCGTTCAAACTGCTCCGCAGGCAAATTGGCTGCCACATGCTCGGGCGGGATATTGGCCGAGGGCTGGTGGCCCTGGCCCGTAAGATCGCCCCGGAGGACGGGCTGGCGGCGGACCTGGTCGCCGGGGCCATCAGCCAGTGGAGAGACCGGGAGGTAGCGCTCGCCCAGGCCAACCAAGCGAGCGAGGCTCGCATTGACTCCATCCACGACCGGGCGGAGTGCCTCCAAGCTGTTCTGCAGTCTACCGAATGCCGCGATGCCGGGGGCCTTCGCTCCATGCTGGAACGCCTGTTCGCCCGGACTGACGGGCTGGTCACCCTGAGCTCCATCCACCGGGCCAAGGGCCTGGAATGGCCTTGCGTGCTGCATTTGGACCCCTGGCGGCCCCGGGTTTGGGCTAAGCGAGCAGCAGCGAAAGGGGACCTGGTGCAGGTGGAACAGGAGAGAAATCTCGAGTACGTTTGTGAAACAAGAACTAAAGATGTTTTAGTTCTCGGAAATTTGGAAGATTTTGAGTGAAAAATCTTAGTTCCCAGACGGCAGCGCGCGAGGCTTTGAATGTCTGATCCAGCCACACCAAATACGACGATCCAGCGATCCGAGGTCGAAGCGAACTTTGCCGTCTTCCAGGGTGAGCTTCCCTCACTGCTAGGCACCGATCGCAACCGCTTTGCTATCTACCGCCAGCAAAAACGCATCGCCATCATGGACACGTTCGCAGACGCGCTTATCTATGTGCGCGATACTGGCGGTTTCCCCGCTTCCGTGCAGGAGATCACTGATCGAGTGGAGTGCTGTTATACCAAATGTCCCGGCAAACCATTCCCCCAATCCACCAGTTTCTAGATCTTATCCCCTCGGAAAGGAGCCCCACCCCCATGCCAACCCCAGTCCTCCAGACCTACCGCATTGCCCTCCAACGCCTGGACCCCGGCAAACGCCGGTGGAGGGAGCTGGCCTCGTGGCTGGTGAGCACCAGCGAAAGCGACATGGCCGGGCCACTGAATGTGGGTCTACGCGAGGGCTACCGGGTGGTGGTGCAGGCAGTGACAGCAAAGGAGCCCAGCCAATGATCGAGCAATCAGCCGGGGAATTTCGCCGAGGCATTGAGCTAATCCCCGGGTATGACCACCGGGACCCCGGCAAAGGTGGTATTCATCATCTGCATTTGGTCATGCTAGTCCGCTGGCCTCTTGCCGGGGCGACCAAGTTGGCCTTGCAACTGGACATTGGGACTGGCTGGTATCCCAGCACGGTCAAAATCCAAAGGCTGGATGGGCAGAAATGGGGCTGGGCGGATGCCCAGTGCTATGCCGAGGCTTCGGCCTGGGACCTGAACCTGCACTCAGCGCGGCAGGTGGGGGAGAACCAGTATAATCGAAAGCATTGCGACTGGCTGGACGGCCAGTCATGCTGGTGCTATGGATGGTCAAACCGGGCGATGGAGTTGTTTAAGCTCCTGGTGGACAAAGGCCCGGATGAGGTCTGGGCGGAAATGGAATCCATGATGCCCCGGGAGATTGAACTGCTGCAAGGGGCGGAGGAACGGGAAGGGCTCTGGGCCAAATGGGCCGGGGGTCATGGAGGCGAGATAGCGGCAGCGGCAGCAAAGGAGCCAACTCCATGAGCAATCAATACCTGGTATTCTCCAATCCCGGGGAGATCGACCCGAGGCTGATCACCACCCTGGGCGTGAATGTCAAAGCTGTGGCCGAAGGCCAAAGCCCCATTGGATTCTTCGGTACGGGGTTGAAATACGCCATCGCTGTGGTGCTGCGTAGCGGCGGCCAGGTGGTAGTGAACAGCGGCCACCGGCAAATGGCCTTCAGCGCAGCCCCGCAGACCATAAGGGGGAAGGAATTCCAGCTGGTACAGATGGCCAGCTCGATTGATGGCCCGGTCACCTACACGGAGCTGGGCTTTACGCTGGATCTAGGCCGGAACTGGCAGCCCTGGATGGCCATCCGTGAGCTCTGGGCCAATGCTCAGGACGAGCTGGGCACCGTGCTGGTGACGGGGGTACCCCCGGCGCCGAAGGCCGGGCAGACCACCATCGTGGTCTCGGGGGAGGCCCTGCTCCAGGCCTGGTCCACCCGCCATACCTGGCTGCTGGAGTCCAACCCGGTGGGGCTGGCGGGGGACCTGGAGGTGCATCCAGGCCCCGGGCTGGTGGGATATTACCACGGAATTCGAGTGTGTGACCTCCCGGCCCCGGGAATGCACACTTATAATTACACCGGCTCGCTGCGACTGACCGAGGACCGGACGGTGGATCTGTGGGAATTTCGCCAGGCCGTTACCAAGCAACTTTCCATGGCCTGTGAAGATGAAGCACTGCTTACAGATTTAATGCTTCCGGAGCACAAGTCCTTTGAGGACCAGATGCAATGGGAGTATTGTTGGAACAGGCCAAGTGAGACCATGCAGGCAGTCGCGGAACGGGTGTTTGACTCCCATCCCGGGACCATGCACTCCGGAATGGTCAAATACCTGCAACAGCACATGCCCAAGCGCCAGCCCCCGCTCGTGCAGCTGACCAAGGTGGAGCAAGCCATGCTGGACCGAGCTCTTGTGTTCCTGGCCAAACTCGGCCACCCGGTTTCCGCGCCGATAAAAGTGATTGAGACCCTGGGGGATCACTGGATCTCCGGGTTGGCCACCCCAGATGGAGAGATCTGGCTGCCAAAGGCAACGTTTGGAAAAGGGACAAAGTACGTGAGCAGTACGTTGCTGGAGGAACACCTGCACATTGTCCAGCACCTTCCGGATTGCAGCCGAGCCATGCAGGACTGGCTGTTCGACCGGGTGATGTCGTTGGGAGAGGAATTGCAAGGAGAGCCCTTGTAATGGCCCCCGGAGCGTCAGATTCCGTGGACTCGCTGCTGGAGTCCCTGGTCGCCCGGGACCTCCGGCTGGCGAACCTGTTCGAGCTGGGGGACGGACGATGGCAGGCCAACGTGACCGATGGGGATAAAGTCTGGGAATTCAGCCGAGGCGGCAGTGCAGCCATCGCCCTGCGGGGCGCCATGTTCATCGCGGCGAATGAGCCCGGGGAGGCATATGGCCCGGAGGCGGCAGTGAGTGGGGCGCCGGAGCAGACGCGGAAGCGGGTGACCCTGGCGACAGCAGGAGACCTTGGGTTGTGAGCCGGCCGAAGGCCGAAGGCTCGGACCATCTTTGACCATCAAACCCCATCCCCTTCCCATTTTCCTTGCGCCACCCGGTCCCTCCCCCCACAATCCCCGTGTTGGGCACATTCCCCGCCCATCCCATCAACCATAAAGGCTCCCCTTCCATGCCCCAGTCCATAACCGAAGCCCTCGCAGAAATCAAAACCATCAGCAAGAGGTTGGAAAAGAAACGAGAGTTTGTGCTGGCGAATCTCGGCCGGATGGACGGAATTCGAGATCCGTTCGAGGCCCAGGGCGGGGCGGTGGCCATGGTTCGGGCGGAGCGCCAGGCCATTGGGGACCTGGAGGCCCGAGTGGTCGCCATCCGCCACGCCATTGCCCGGGCCAACAGCAGCGAGACCCTGGTTATCAACGGGGTGAGCCGGAGCATCGCAGATTGGCTGGCCTGGAGACGCGAAGTGGCTCCGGGGCAGCAGGCGTTCCTGGGGCGGATTCGCCAGCAACTGGGGGCATTCCGTTCCCAAGCTCGGCAGCACAATTTCACGGTCCTGGCCCCTGGCCAATCCGGGCAGATGAACGACATAACGCTCCATGTGGACGAGCTGGGGTTGGCCAAGGAGATCGACCAGATCGAGGACACTCTGGGCCAACTGGACGGTCTTTTGTCCCTGAAGAACGCGACGGTCATAGTGGACTAATCACAGGACCAGCCCGAGAAGCCTTCGACAGTGAAGTGAGAGAACAATAGACATCAATCGACATAGCTCAGTTGGTTAGAGCATCAGCGTCATCCGAAGCTGAGGGCCGAGGGTTCGAATCCCTCCGTCGATGCCCTGTAACGGCATCCCTAGTGAAGAAGCTCACAGGTCAGAGTTCAAAGTGCAGGTTCTGAATGTTCAAAGGGCAATGGGTAAAGTTGGTTAAAAATCCATCATCTGGTCTGCTTGCCCGTGAGAGCGGGCAAAAGGGTTGGTCAATTGACCCTTTCTCAGGACCGATGGCTACTGTCTGGAGGCACCTTTTGTGCAGGTGGGTGAGTGGCTGAAACCGTTGGACTGTAAATCCAATCCGCAAGGCACGGAGGTTCGAATCCTCCTCTGCACATTCCTTGCTTGCTGGTAATGGAGATCCCGCCCAGTGAAAATTCGCATTCGTCATTATACGTTCCAGCTCCGAGATCGTTATGCAGCGGGGCATGTGGTTACAGCGGGAGAGGCCCAGGCCCTGAACCAACAGCTGGCGGAGAATATCCGGAATAATATCGATCGCCTGGTAGTCGATGCAATCGCGGGGCTGCAACCTGGGCAGCTGCTTTCTGCTGCCGCGCAAGCCGAGCTCCAAGAACGGATTGCACTCTACGAGCTCAATTATCAATTCCAAGCCCGGCACATTCCCCGGCGCACCGGGCCAATCGAGGCCGAGGCCATGGCCATCGCCACGGAGCGAGCGCTGGAGGGGGCCCGGTTCCGGGGGGAGCCGGAGGACGGCCCGGCCATAGACGCCGAAATTACCGCCTGGCTGGAGGACCCGGAGGTCCAGGCGCTTGCACGCACCCGGGTGGGAGAGCGGGAGCGGTTGGCAACAGTTGGGCTGGAGGAGTTGTTGTAGTGGCGGGGGTGGATCAATCGTTGCTGGCCTCGATACTCGAGTCCGCAATGGCCCAGCCCATTGGCCTGTTGCTCCGTTGCAGTGATCCGATTGCCGCCCGGGCAGCCCTTTACCGAGCCCGGACCAAGGCTGGGAACCCCGCCATGTCCCAGTTGCAAATCCGCATCAGCCCTTTCCCCGATGGGGACCTGGTGGTTTGCAAAGGCCCCGGAGCGGGCAGCGGAGCGCGACGACTGGGAGTGGACCTGGGGGACCTGGACCTGTGATTTCAGCAGACGACGAAATTGCCCGGCTGCGGAGGTTGCTCTGGGAGAATGGAATTGACCCAGATCCAGAACCTGCGCTCCCTCCGCAATTTGGCCCGCCAACTGAGTCCGAGTACCAGATGCAGCAGTTATTCAGGGCTGCAACTGAGGGATATGCAGAGAGCATTATGGAACAGATAACAGACATGGGATTTTTATCTGGTGAACAAGATGTTCCGTTGAAGATAAAGCTCCCAAAGTCTTTCCAGGTCCTAAAAGGACCAAAGGCCAGGGGCGAATGACCCGCCGCGCTGTCCGCCCCCAATCCCCCCACCATATCTTGGTGGAAGATGCCGATTGGGCCTACATCGCGGGGCTATTCGGGCCATCTGGCCTTCGGCCAGAAGTTGGGATCAGCCCAGCCATCCGAGCGATCATCCATCGGTGGTGCAACCAGCATCGCCAGCGAGAGGCCCTTTTGCGCGACGGGGCGGCGCAGCCGCCATTGCCTCCAAATGGAGACCAGCAATGATTGTATGGGGCGTTGTTGGACCAAGGGGTTCGCAGGTATTCAGCTGTGATGAAATACCAGACTGGGAATGGGCACGGTGCCATAAGGCTGGCTGTTCCAATTTTGTCTGTCATCAGTTGAGTGATCAATTCTGCTGGGTGCATTTGGACAGCCTTCCCAACGGGCAAGAGTTCATAACCAGGCTTGGAAAAATAAAGGAACCAGTGGAATGACCACCCCAACAATACCCCAATCCAACGCCCTGGCCGAGGCCAATGGGGACTCCCTGGCGGAACTGTTCAGCCGGGACCCAGAGGGCTACACGGAACAGGACCTGGAGAAGGTGGTCATTGCGTTGCGGCTGCAACGCGAGCGATGGGCGGCGGCGGAAGCCCAAGGGGCGACCAAGGCCCCGGGCACCAAGGCCCCCAAATCCAGCACCACGGCGGCCTCCGCCGGGGACCTGGGGCTTTAGCAATGAGAAAAATTCATTGCCCAAAATGTGACGCGGAGCTGGAGGTAGAAGAAGCTGAGCCAGACGTTGGTATTATGACTTCAGGGGCATATTGTGATGTTTGTGCTTTGATAGTGGAAATTCCAGATGATGGTGGTCCTGATGACTGTTGACACTAGTTCCAATTCCTCATTCTCTCGGGTGCTCCCGGGGCTTCAACTGGCAGTGGACTCCACCTCGCTCGGGGAGTTCAAAACCTGTCCCCGGAAATACTATTACTCGATCGTCCTTGGCTGGCAGCCCCGGGCGACATCAGTGCACCTGGTATTTGGCATCCTGCTGCACCAGGGCCGGGAGGATTATGAGAAAGCCAGGTGCACTGGGCTGGGCCACGAGGAGGCCCTGCGCAAAGCCCTTCGGGAGACCCTCCGCCGGACCTGGAATGCCGAGTTGGCCCGGCCGTGGTCCAGCGGAGATGCGAATAAGAACCGCCTAACGCTCGTCCGGACACTGGTCTGGCTCCTGGACGAGCACGGCCCGGATGATCCCCTCGCCACCATCGTGCTGGCTAATGGCCACCCAGCGGTGGAGTTATCGTTCCGCTTTGACTCCGGCATGGTCGCCAGCACCGGGGAGGCGTTTACCCTGTGTGGGCATCTGGATCGCCTGGTGGAGCTCAATGGCGAGCGGTTTGTGAACGACATCAAGTCCACCAAATCCACCATCAGCGCGAGCTTCTTCCACCAGTACGCTCCGGACAACCAGTTCTCCATGTATAATCTGGCCGGGCAGGTTGCGTTCGGGGTGCCGGTGTCGGGGGTGGTGGTGGATGCGTGTCAGGTGGCGGTCTCGTTCTCTCGGTTCGAGCGCGGGCTGGTGCAGCGGACCCAGGCTCAGTTGGACGAGTGGCTGGTGGACACGGGGAGTTGGCTGCGGACCATGGACACCGCAGCCCAGACTGGTCATTGGCCCCAGAATGACAAAGCCTGCCACCACTATGGAGGCTGCCAGTTCCGGCCGGTTTGCAGCCGGCCGCCGGCGGCGCGTGAGCAGTGGTTGCAGGCAGATTATGTAAGGCGGGTGTGGGATCCACTTATCCTGCGTGGAGATGTTTAGCCATGCCACAGCCTGAATTTAATTTCCGCCTAGCTATCTTCCCCAATCCCATGCGAAGCGATGGGGTATTCCTGGCTGAGGACAAACCAATTGAGCCATATCCAGAGCCAAATGCCCATGCTCGCCCGGCTGTGCCCCTTGGAGCTTTCTCATTCCCATACCAGTTGCCCTTGGCCCTGGCCGAAGAGGTGGTGAAAAGGTGGAATTTCTGGCAAGATAGCACAACAGCGGGGAAGGAACCAGGCTGATGGCCCTGCCCACTCACAGGTGGTTCCTGGGTGGCCTGGGCGCTGTGCTCGCGGCACCGGCAATTATCCGGACCTCGGGCCTGCTAATGCCCATCCGGCCACTGGTATTGGCAGCGCCACCGTTGGTCCTGGCCCATACTTTCATCACCGTTCCAACCGCCCGCTTGCACCAGTTCCATCACACCAGCGACGGGAGCTGGAGGATTGGCAGCCACGATCCCAACACCGGAATGACAACACTGTGGAGATCCCATACTCCATCGGAGATTACATAAATGTCAAGTTTTGCTCAGAAAGATGCCTGGAGACGACCGCTGATTTCTTTTGTAAATCTTAATACAGACGAAATTCCACTCGGAATTTCAGAAGAACGAGCATTAGAAGCTGGAGATTTATTTCGTGATAATCGAGGAAGAATATTAGCAGTTATTGGCGTTGGAACACATACCTGCCCTTGTGTTATATTTGACATAAATGGAGAATTGGCCACAGTAGATAGAATCCCAATACACCGTTTTGATCGTAGTCTTAGAATTGGAAGATTGAAAGAACAACCCCGCTGGGATGCTATTTGGGGAGATGTATAGTGGCCGGGTTTGAGGACTTTGAAACTAACCAGGTTACCAAGATGTTTCTGCTCGGGGACTCCGGCTCCGGCAAAACGGGTGCGATTATGTCCCTGGCCGCTGCGGGGTACAATATCCGAATAATGGACCTGGACAACGGGGTGGAAATCCTGAACGGGTATTTGAAAGACCCGGAGAGCATTTACCGGAAGGCCGAGCCCTCGGGCCTATGGACCGCCGAGCAGGCTGGTAGTGTAATCAAGCGGGTGCGGTATGAAACCCTCACCGACCCCATGACCAACCGGGGTGGGACGCTGGTCCCCCGGCAGGCCACGGTCTGGCAGCGGGCCATCAAATTGCTGGAGAACTGGAAAACCCCCACCGATGACTTCGGCCCGGTAAGCAAATGGACTCCGCAGGAGGTCCTGGTGATTGACTCCATGACTTTCTTGAGCAAGGCGGCGTTTAATTTCCAGCTGGGAATGAACGCTCGCCTCGGCCAGCAGCCCCACCAATCGGACTATGGGAACGCCCAGCGGAGCATTGAGTCGTTAATCCAGATGTTGTATGACACGGGCATTAATTGCAACGTCATATTCAATTGCCACATCAAGCTCTTTGGGGAGGACAACGGCCCCCAACGCGGCCTCCCGGAGACCGTCGGGAAGGCCATCAGCCCCATCATCGGTCGGTATGTCAACTCCGTGCTGCTGGCCCAGACCAGCGGAATCGGGGCCAACGAAAAACACAAAATCCGGACGGTTAGCACGGCGACACTGGAGCTCAAAACCCCGGCCCCGTTGAAGGTCAAGCCGGAATATCCGCTGGAAACCGGGCTGGCCCAATATTTTGCAGACCTCCGCCGGGGATAGCCCCACACCCAACCACCCAATTCCAGGCCCAACCTGGAGTCGAGCCTTCGGCCCCGTCGCTCGTTAATCCCGGGGGGCCAACCACCGTGCTGGGATCGGCCCGGCATCGTCGCAGCAACAAGGAACACCAGCCAATGCCTGACTTCAGTCAATTGCTTCGCAAACCCGCTGGGGAGGCCAAACTCCCACCCCCGCTCCCACCCGCCGACTACCCCGCGGTGGTTTCCCAGTTCGAGTTCCGTGAGGCCCCGGCGGACAACAGCCGCAAGGTCATCGTCCGCCTGTTCGTGAAGCTCACCGGATGGCCAGAAGCCATGGAGGTCGGCGATCGTCCCGAGGGCGCGAAGGTCGAAGGCCGCCAGATGCGGAAGGACTTCTACGTCATGCCGAAGGATGAGTCCGAGAATGACACCGGGTTGTTTTTCCTGGATGAGACTATTCGCTCCTGTGGGATCGAGCCCGCGGGACGGCCCTATGAGGAGGTCATTCCGGAATTGGTCGGGCGGCAAGTGCTGGTGGAAATGCAGCAGTACATGAACCAACGGACCTCGGAGATCGGGAACCAGATCGGGAAGATGCTGGGCTCGGGTTAGGCCCCGGGCCTTCGGCCCTTCTACACCACCAACCACATAGCCCGTTGGTGCGCTCGGGCTACCAGGGCGGGTCTTCCCCGGACGCCGGCCCTGGCGTTTGCCGGTATCGTATAACCGGCTTTCCCCCGGAGCATTTTACAATGACCCGCCGAGATGGACTAACCTTCGTTGCTGTTGCATTGGCTGCGGCTGTGGTAACAGCTGGGGTGGTAAACATTATCACTCCCAGACTGCCACCCCCACCGATTTATGTTGTCAGTTCAGTAGAGCAAATTCCTCCAGGGGCTAATGCTCGGATAGATTACACTACCCAGGTAGATTACATCCGCCTTAGTAGTTACGGGATTATAACTGTTGGATTTACCTCTGGCCTGCACTGTCTGCGTCCGGTGTGGGATATTGGAGACGGCACTGGAATTAACCCAGGGGATCGAGTGCGAGTGACTGGACTTGGTTTGGAAGGAACGAGTAAGAGCAGTAGGAATTGGATCTTGAATTGTAAAATCGTTGCCATTAGCAACTGACCCGGAGCCCAGCCCCAATGCCAATAACCGATCATTACCAAAGGTTGCCTTTGGCCACCATCTGGGTCCACCGGGACGATCGCCAGCGGACGAAAATCGACACGAGCAAACTGGTGGATTCGGTGAGAAAGAATGGGGTTCTGCACCCGGTGATAGTGCAGAGGGTGGTGGAGCAGGATGGCCCCGGGGTCGGCAGGCATCGCCTGATCGTGGGCGAGCGGAGATATACCTGCTCGGTTGAGCTGGGGCTGCCAGACATCCCAGTCCGCTTTGCCGAGGATCTTTCCGACATCGAGCGCCAGATCATCGAGCTGGAAGAAAACATCAAACGCCAGGATCTGGACTGGCCAGACATCGTGCGGGGGACAGAGCGCATTCACCGGCTCTATCAAGCCCTGGATCCTGAGTGGACCCAGGAAGAAACCGCCGAAGCCTGTGCCCTGCAACCTGGGACCCTGTCCATCTACCTGACCGTGGCGCGCCATATCACCGAGGAGCGCATTATTGGCGCCGGAACAGTCCGGGAGGCATACAATATCCTCTCCCGGCGGGACGCTCGGGCCGCGGGGGATGCCCTGGCAGAGATTCTGGAAACTCCGGACTTGGCCCCCGGCCCCGTCGCCGTCACACAACCAGACCCCCTCAACCCCACCGAGCCCCCGCCCAGGCTACTCCCCGGGAATGGCAACGGAGCGTTGCCCCCGCGTCTGGTGCTCGACCCGGCGAAAACCATCTTGCAGGAGTCGTTTTTGCATTGGGCGCCTTCGTATTCCGGTAGGAAATTCAACTTCATTCACTGTGATTTTCCATTTGGGATCAAGGTGTTTGCGGGGCCTCAGGCTGGCGCCGGTCGCCACCAGGCATACGACGACGGTCAGGATGTGTATTTCCGGTTGTTGGAGTGCTTGTTGACCAACCTGGACAGGTTAATGTCCGTGAGTGGGCATATGATGTTCTGGTATTCCGAGCAATATCGGGATGAAACCCGGGAGATGTTTCGGCGGCTGGCCCCCTCGCTTGCAGTCCACAAACACCCCCTGGTCTGGGTCAAGTCCGACAACGCCGGCATTGCAAGCGATGTCCGCCAAGGCCCCCGGCATGTCTACGAAACCTGCCTGTTCATCACCCGGGGGCAGCGGCAAATTGTCCGGGTGGTGGGGGATGCCTACAGCGCCCCGACGGACCATAAATTCCACGTCAGCACCAAGCCTGAGCCCATGCTGAGGCACTTCATGACCATGATCGTGGATGAGCAGACCAGTGTGCTTGATCCGACCTGTGGGAGTGCCAGCAGCATCCGAGCCGCGGAATCGCTGGGAGCGCGAAGCGCGCTTGCCATGGACATCGACGAGCAGACTGTGGGGATGGCCCGGATGGCCTTGCGACAGGCCCGGGCACTCCGCGGAGTTGTTGGAGCGACAGCACAATGAGAACATTTATTATAGAGTCAATCGCCCTTGGCATCATCATATCCGCTGCTTATTTTCTGGATATTCCAGCCACCTGGCGAATGGGAGCATTTGTTTTTATTCTGCTAATAACCCGGATAATTGCAGACGCCCTTGGCATCATCATATCCGCCGAAATTCGCAATGGCTGACCACCAGCCTTTGCCACCATTTTCTGCTTGGGCAGGGCCACATAATCCAAAAATGCTTATTATTGGAGAAGCATTTGGGGAACAAGAGGCCATGTGCCGGCAACCGTTCGTGGGGACCAGCGGGCAGGAACTTTGGCGCATGCTCGGCGAGGCCATACCGCAGGTAGCACCAGAACTATGGCGAGAGGCCGAGGCCATGTTTCGCTATGGAAATGCCTGGATCGGTCGCCGGGCACCTTGGCTGGAGGCCACCGGCATTGCGTTCACCAATGTGCTCAACCTCCGGCCACCCGGCAACAGGTTGGATAATCTTTGCGTGGCCAAGAAGGAGGTCCCCAATGACTACCCCATGCCGTTCCTCGCCCGAGGCCAGTACCTGCGACCTGAGTACCTGCTCGAGCTTAATCGCCTGTTTAATGAAATTAGCACATCCAGACCAAACCTTATTGTCGCTGCGGGGAATACAGCCTGTTGGGCAGTTTTGCAAGCTACCAACATTGGGTCTATCCGCGGAGCAACTGCACAAAGCCTTATCAAAAATACAGAATTCAATTCTCGTGATCTCGGACCTATAAAGGTCCTGCCCACTTACCACCCCGCAGGAGTGCTCCGTCAGTGGTCCTGGCGCCCGATCGTGGTGGCGGATTTGATGAAGGCTTGGAGGGAGAGCGCGTTCTTGGAGCTCCGTCGCCCAGCCCGCTCGGTCCTCGTTGACCCCACACTTGCGGAGATCGAACAATGGGCTGGTCAGACTCTTGCAAACCCCCCAGCCCTGCTGGCCTTCGACATCGAGACCGGGCAACAGCAGATCAAGTGCATTGGGTTCGCCCGCAGTCGCACAGAAGCTGCCGTGGTGCCATTTGTGGATTTGACCCAACGCAATGGCAGCTACTGGTCCACCCCGGCGGAGGAGTTGAGTGCTTGGTCTGTGGTTGGCAGGTTGCTTGGGAGTGGAATTACGAAGGTGGCCCAGAACGGTCTGTATGACCTCCAATACCTGTTCAAGATGGGCCTGGTGGTGAGGAATTGCCTGGAGGACACCATGCTGTTACACCACAGCCTGTTCCCGGAAATGCGTAAGGGCCTGGGGTTCCTGGGCTCCATCTACACCGACGAAGCCAGCTGGAAGCTGATGCGCCGGCCTCGTGCTGACACTGAGAAAAGGGACGAGTGAGATGATCCCAGACAACGAGGATAACACCAAACTTCCACCAACACACAGGCTTCTTGCTCAAACAGTTCGAGCAATTGATCATTTGCCTGACGGATGTATGGTTGAGTTTGAGGATGGTAGTTTCAGCAGTCATCCGATTCCAGTTAATCAAATGGTGTCTTTATTTGCCATTCAGCAAGATCAATTCCCTGCTGGTCGATATCGCGCCCTGGCCACAACCTTGCTCGGGGAGGCCCTGGAACGCTGGGCTCAGCTGATGCTCCACCCAGAAGGCCCAACGGGGCAGCTGCAATTGAAACTGGCCCAACTACAGGCCGCACTCCGGATGGAGCCCTTCCAGGTTCTAACAGAGTGGGAGCGTCGGTTGCAGGAGGACGCCAAGCGCCTGCTCGACCTGGCGGAGAAAGTGGTGAATGATCAAAAGCATGGGCTGGTTACCGACTCGACTGCCGAGTTGGCCAAGCTGGTGGCGCAGCATCGGGGAGGGGGCTGAGATGCCCCGGGCGCCAGGGCTTAGCGATGATGACATCTTGGAGGTGGTCAAATGTAAGACCGCCGGGTGGGAGCATAAGAAAGTAGCCGACTGGCTAGGCTGCACGGTTAACCAAGTGCAATATTACTGGTCCAAACATCGAGAGGACATGGGGTATCGCCCGGAGTTCTTGCACGAAATGCATCGGATGGTGAGTGAGCAACTGGCCCGGGAGGTTGCGGCAGCAGTGCTGGAGCGGAAGGAGCACGAGGCCGGGCTGGCCCACATCCCGCCGTATAAGCCCGGGCCACTGGTCTGGTAATGGCACAGCCCCAATGCCCATAATTCAAACCTCCGAGATCACCCAATCCACTCGCCTCGCCCCCAACACCGGGTTGCAGGTGTATTGTGGCCTGGATTGTGGAGTCACAATCGAGGTCCGGGAGGAGCTCGGTCGCCTGTTCAACGAGACTCCGGAGATTTACAATTTCGAGCGAGCGCTCCAGGGTCCATACCTGGAGATCATGCTCCGGGGTTTCCGGGTGGATCAAATCGCCCGGTCCCGCGCAGCGAGCGAGCTCCGGAGCAGGATCGAAAGGCTCGAACGCACGCTCAACCAAATGGCCACCGCGGTCTGGCACCAACCGCTCAACCCCCGCTCGCCAAAGCAGCTCACGCAGTTCTTCTACCGAGCCATGGGCTTGCCGGAGGTCTGGTTGTCGCAGAAAGGCGAGCGGAAGCTTTCGACCAACCGAGAGGCTTTGGAAAAGCTGGAGGTCTACCTGCATGCCCGACCTATCATCGCCTGCATTCTCAGCATCCGTGACCTCGCCAAACAGCTCCAAGTTTTCGACACTGACATTGACGCTGACGGAAGATTCCGAACCAGCTATAACATTGCTGGAACTGAAACTGGACGACCAAGCAGTAGCGAAAATGCGTTTGGGACCGGAGGGAATGCTCAAAATATCGCTCCTGGACTCCGCTACGTCTTCGTGGCTGATCCTGGGTGGAAGCTCGTTGTCATAGACCTGGAACAGGTCGAAGCCCGGGATGTGGGATTTTTCTGTGGCTGCCTGTTCAACAACTGGGAGTTCCTGGACGCTTGTGAAAGTGGAGATCTACATACAAACAACGCCAGAAGAATTTGGCCTGAGCTCAATTGGACTGGAGATAATAAGAAAGACCGGGCAATTGCTGACAGAAACTTCTATCGAGAATTCTCATACCGCGACATGGCTAAAAGAGGCTCGCATCTCAGTAATTACTACGGCACCGCCTGGACCGCATCCCGGCACCTGAAAGTCCCAATCGCCATGATGGAGGAGTTCCAGGCCCGGTATATCCGCGGGCGTTTGGCCCGGCCCGGGCAGGCAGCCATCGAGCCCGCGTATCCGGCTATTGCGGAATACTGGCAATGGGTGGCCACCGAGTTGCAAACCACCCACCAACTGACCACCCCATTTGGCCGCCGGAGGCATTTCTTCGGCCGCCCCGGAGATGACACAACGCTGCGCGAGGCCATCGCGTTCCTGCCCCAATCCACCACCGCCGACCGCATGAACCTGGGCCTGTGGCGAGTCTGGAAACACATGCCCCACGCGCAGCTCCTGGCCCAAACCTATGACTCGGTCACGTTCCAGGTCCGGGAAGGCCCGGGGTTCGATGATGCGGTGGCAGAAGCCCTGCAACTTATCGCCGACATCCCGCTCTATGGGCCAAATGGCCGGAGGTATGCCGTTCCCGGAGAGGCCAAGGTTGGCTACAACTGGGGGAACATGCACGACCCGCGGAAGGCGATTGGCCCGGGGAATAGGTTTAACCCAGACGGCCTGGTTAAATGGTCCCCTGGGGCGGATCGCCGCGCCCGGGCCAACGGCCTGCAACGAATAATGGAGGGTTAATCACCATGAAAACAAATCGACGGACAGCGAACCGGAATACAACAGCAGGTCAAACAATGCCTGCCCCCAGCTCAATCCACCACCCTGCCCACTACCACGGCGCGGGCTCCCCATACGAGGCTATCAAGGTGATCGAGGCCTGGGAACTGGGTTTTGCCCTGGGCAATGCGGTGAAATACATCGCCCGGGCTGGTCGCAAGCCCGGGGCCACGAGGCTGGAAGACCTGCAAAAAGCCCGGTGGTATTTGGACCGGGAAATCAGCAACCTGGAGGCTGGCAATGGCTGAGGTCATACTTGTTATGATGGCTTATGCCCTGGGTATTGGGGTCGGAGCTATGTTCTGGCGTTCACAGGCTATCGCCTGGAGAAACAGCGTTGGCTACATGGGGAGGCGCGACCACAAATGACCAACATCACCACCCGGTTGACCCGGACAACCGCCCAGTCCTACCTCCGTTCCCTGGCCTATATCCACAACGCCGCCGGGGCCAGCTTCCGGATTGACGACCTCTGCCAGCAATGCCACGCAGTCGCCGCGGCCTTGGGCTGGTGGACTGCCCCAGATGGCACCGCCGCGGTGCTCAATTTCGGCGAACGCATTGCCCTGATGCACTCGGAGTTATCCGAGGCTCTGGAGGGAGATCGGAAAGGCCTGGCAAGCGATCACATCCCGGGGTTTTCCATGGTGGAGGAGGAATTCGCGGATACACTTATTCGGATCTTCGACACCGCCGGGGCCATGGGGCTTCGCCTGGGCGAAGCCTTTGCTGCCAAAATGGTGTTCAACCAACAGCGCCCGGACCACAAGCCGGAGGCTCGGGAGCAATCTGGTGGGAAGAAATATTGAGCCGGGTAGCCGCAGCCAACGTTGTGCAAAGCATGCTTTGCACCACCAGCGCCTGATCCTGCAACCCACCAAGCCAACCGCGCAGCGCCCCCAGGCCACGTTGAAAGTCTCTGTCCAATGCCGGATGTGCCGGGCGGCCTGGTCGCGTGGTCGCCGGGGGAGGCTCCGAGCCTTGGTTATGCGCCTTGAAAGAGTCCAATAAAATGGCCGAGCGACACAGTGAATACGGCCGAAACACCCGAGTTGGGCGTTGTGCTGGGCCTCCGGTGATTGAGTGGACGTTGTGAGAATCGGGCAATAATGTGCCCAGGGGAAACGGCACGGTTGGCCACCAGGATTTCATCGATGATTTCATGGCCATGACCTCCTCGGACGATACTCCAGCCCTATTCCGACTCTGGTCGGCCATTGGGCTGGTTGCCGGGGCACTCGAACGCCGGATCTGGACCCAGGTCGGATGGCGGAGTGGTCGCCCGAGATTGGCCTACCCGAATCTCTACACCATGCTGGTGGCGCCCCCCGGTGTCGGGAAATACATAATCGAGGACGTGAATGAGCTCTGGGCGAGTACGTTCGAGCCCGGGACCCGAGCCCCGGCGTTTCATGTTGCCCCGACCAGTATGACAAAAGCTTCGCTGGTGGATAAGCTGGCTAAGTCCAAAACCACCAGGCTGGCTGCCAAAGGCCCCCCGGTGGAGTACCACTCGTTGCTGGTGGCGGCGGAGGAGTTCGGGGTGTTCTTGCCGGCGTATGATAACGAGTTCATCGGGACGTTGAATAAGATTTACAATAATCCACCAGTGCATTCCGAAGAACGCCGCCATGGCCCGGCCCGAGAGGTGGTCATAGACCTGCCCCAGCTCAATATCCTGGCCGGCGTGCAGCCCGGGTGGTTGAGTGAGATCTTCCCCGAGGTCGCTTGGAGCACGGGGCTCACCGCTCGGATTATCATGGTGTATTCCAGTGAGGAGTCTGTCCGCGATCCATTTGCGGTGGATCGGGGCCAACACCTAGACCACGACGCGGTGACCCAGCAGCTGGGGGAGCTCTCGCAACTTTACGGAGAGCTCGGCTGGGAACCCAACGCACAAGAACGCTGGACCACCTGGGTCATGGCCGGGTGTCCCCCGGTACCAATGCACTCAAAACTCGAGCACTACAACCGCCGGCGTAGATTGCATGTTTTGAAACTCGCGATGGTGTCAGCGATTAGCCGAGGTGGGCGCTCGGCCATTGCCCTCCAAGACGTAGACCGAGCGATTGAGTGGCTGGTAGAGGTGGAGCAACTCATGCCGGATATCTTCCGGGCCATGGTCGGCCGGAGCGATCATCAGGTCATGGAGGAGCTGCATTTTTTTGCCAGCAAGCTCTGGCGGGTGCATTCGCAAGAGCCAATATCCCCGGACAAATTCTGGGCATTTCTCCGCCAACGAGTGCCGAGTGATAAGATCCAGAAGATCCTGCAAGCCGCCGAGCGGAGCGGGATGATCGTCCGCTTTGCCGGGACGGAGACCTTCCGGCCTGGAGCTCGGACTGAATTTGAAGTGGAGTGAACGGTAATGTTAATCACAGAACACTGGATTCTAGCAGTTAGCGCAGTAGTAATTTTCCTTGTCTGGCATATATACTGGACATACAAAGATATTCACAATCTACGAGATCGAATTGGACAATTAGAGCGGAAAATAAACGGGCAATATGGATGGCCTCCATGACCTCCATTGCCTATCGCTCTGGCATCCTGGCCGCGGACTCGGGTTGTTGGGTGGACTCGGTGCTTATCTCCCGGGTTAACAAAATCCAGCGATCCCCGAACGGCGAGCTGGCCACTGGGACTGGCCCTAGTTTCATTGTTGAGGAGTTCAAACGCTGGTGCTGGGATGGCTGCCAGGGGCGATTTCAACCCCCACCCCATGAGCCGGATGATGGCTTCACGGGTTTGGTGATCGACAGCAAGGGGATGGCCTGGCTCTACGACCTCCACGGGAATTCCACCCAGTGCAAGTACGAACCCTACCTGGCTATTGGATATGGCCAGGAGTTTATGCTGGGGGCTATGGCCTGCGGGCGGAGTGCCCAGCAAGCGGTGGAACTGGCTTGCGAGTTCGTGGCCTACGCCAAGCCCCCGGTGCAGGTTGAGCGAGCTGGGCTCGGCACCCTGCCCGAGCCAATCCAACGACCAAGTATGGAAAATCCGCAAGGCTGGATGGGCTGATGGGAAATTTGACGGTCAAAGATGGTGCGAGCCTGGGGTGGTCGGAGGGCTAAGGTGGGGGTGGATGGACCCCCCGGGTTATGCCCCGGACTTAGGCCCTAAAAGGGCATGGCACGGCCATTCCATGCCCTTGATTTCCCCGATCCCGACCCCAAATGAACCACAACGCCGACCCGTAACGCAACGCATCCTTAACCCTTAAAAAGCGAGCCTTTCCCATGCACATCCTCGCCGGCATCGCCATCATTTTCCTGGTCCTGGTCCTAATCGAGTGGGCTGGCGGCCGCACATCTAGCCGCCCTGGGGGTGGGTTTTACCCCAGGCGCTAAGGCGACAGATCATTCCCGGCCAACGCCCCGGCAGCGGGAAAGCGCAGTGCGCTTGGGTTCCGGGCCACAGTCCGGGCTCCGGCCAACACCGGCGGAACCACAGCCCCAGAAATCGCCATCAGCCCAGGATCCAGGTGCAACATGGGTGCAATGGCCTGGCCAAGGCCCTCGCCCAGAATGGCCTGGACTGTGAGTTTGTCGCTCCCAGGGGCCGGGTGATTGGCCAGGGCCTGCACCGCGGAGTCAATGCGGCTGCGAGTGGTCGGATCGGGGACCAGCGCGGCCTTCGCCTCCGGCGCGAGCTTGGCCCAGCCTTTCGGAGTTTGCAGCAAATGAGCGGCAGCAAGCTCATTGGTGGCCTCGTCCGGAAGGACAGCCCGGAGCGTAGCCAAATTTGTCCCGCCTTTCTTCGCCTGGCCCATGGCCACATCCATGGCCTTCTCCGGCGTCACCCCCGGAGCCACCAGGGGGCCAATATTGTCCTCCGCAAGACCCCGCAGCCGGCTGGACTCGGAGTTAGCAGTGGAGAATAGGTCTCCCGCTCCAGCCTGATCTGCGGTCTTATTCAGATCCTGTGTAACCGCCGCGTACAGGCGGTCGAGGTTCTTCTGTCCGATGGACTGCAACGGGGACTTGGAGTCCACCATTCCCTGGCCAATCGCACTCCTCAGCTCCCGGACGTCGTCCCAGCTGGGACTTATGCCCATTCCGACTAGGGATTTGTCCAACTGACCTTTGAGTTGATCCGGTAGCGTTGGACGCATTTTCTGCAACTGACCAGACAACACCCCACCCCCGGTGGTGATATCGTCCAGGGTTTTAACATAACTGGTGATTGGGGTGTTAGGCCCCTGGGGCAAATCCGCCGTGTGCATGGCCGCATCCACTGGTTTCCAGACCTCAGCCTCAGCCGCGGGCAAGGTGGTGGAGAGCCAGGTGCTGGCGTGGCCTTGGAGAGCAGCTCCCGCTTGCTGTTGGGTCTCGGACTGGCCCAGGGATTTGGCAATGGTTGCTAAGCTCCGCGCCCCCATCAGGCTCCGGGCCAGTGCCCCCACTCCCCCCGCACCCAGTCCCCCGATCGCACCCCCAGCAATTTCCGCAGCTTTGCTCCCAGGGAACAGTTGATTGGCAGCTTCGCCTCCCAGTGCTCCGCCGGCAGTTGCCAGAGGCATCACCCCAGCCAGCAACGGGTTGGCCCCAGTGGCCTCGGCTATCGCTCCGCCATAGCGGGCGAGGGCGTTGGGTGGGTTGGGCGTGGAGGTGCCGAAGACCGCGGTGGTTGGATCGACTGTTTGATCTGATGGGGTAAACCCCTCACCCACCGCCATATTCTGGCCACTGCCCAGCACCCCGGCGGCAAATTTCCGGCCAATGAATCCCAGAGTCCGGAGGACCCCAGCCCCCAGGCTGGTCGCCGGTTGGGCTGGTGCCGGGCTGGTCTCCGGGGTGTAGTCGGATAGGAATTGCTCCGGGGGAATGCGCCCCGGAGCCCCCGGGGCTGCCACCGACGCTCCCTGGAATTGTTGCAGGAACTCCAGGGGATCTTGCGTGGCCATGGCCTATTGTCCTGGTGTGGCCGGGGCGCCGCCCGGTGGGTGGAATCGCTCCGGGAATAGCTGGTGCAGCGCGGCTGCTCCCTGCGCCGGAGTCAGAAACCCCGATTTAACCGCCCCGCCCACAGCCTCCGGAGTCCGGAACCCGTTCTCGCTCATGCCGAAGCGCCCGAGCACCTGGTCGGCATAGTCCCGAGCCGGATGTGCAGCATTGAAAGCCTCTGCGGCCCCGACCAGTGACCCCTGGTTCCGAGGGTCTGCCTGCCAGGCGTTCTCGAACTTCCTCTGATCAATCACCCGTTGCACAGCGGCCTGGATGCCCCCCAGGATGAGCTTGCCTCCCATATACGAGTTCTCAATCGCCGGGACGGAACTGGTGATGCCCTGGATGATCTGCGAAGCCTCACGCTGGCCCCCAAGGAACTGATTGGTGACCATCAGCCCCATGCGTTTGGTCTCCTTGTTAAAGTCCTCTGCCGAGGTAATTTTGGTCGGATCAAACGGGGGCTCGGCGCCAAATACCTGGGCAATTGTATTAACCCCCTTTGCCAGATCAGTTCTAAAATTCGCTGCGGTTCCTGGGATTAAAAATCCACCATTCTTGACCATGTTATCAAATGCCGAATCCATGTATTGCATAGAGGCCAGAGATTCTTGCGCAGACTCAAATTTCTTAAGCCCTGTGGTTGAGTATTCGGTCTGGAGTGTTTTAGCCTGGTCTTGTTGCACCGGGGAAAGGACATTGATCCCAGCCAGTCCGGCTCCACGCCCCGCTGCCGGTGAGACCATCGCCCCGGGGTTGAACAAGGGCTTGCCATCGGCAGCGAGTTCGTTCGCCACTGGGGGTGATCCACCCCCCAGTTGATTTCCTGTGGCCGCTGGGCCGGGAGTGTCCCCGGGCACACCCGGGGCTGGTGTTGGCACCCCGCCGACGTTCTGCCACCCAGCCGGGGACCCAATCGGCAAGCTACTCGCTCCAGTGAACCCCCCACCACTGGTCGCTGGTTGCTGCACTCCGCTGACGAGGCGATTGCCAATTTGCTGAGTTGTCGCCGTGCCCAGGGTCTGCGACACCGCGTCGCTGGAGACCCCGGCCCCCATAAGAGTCCCGATCAAACGTTTCTGGTATTCTGTCCGGGCCGCCCCTGGGTCTGGGGGCAAATCTGAGAGCAGGGATTGGGTGTAAGTCTGCACCGCCGGGGCCACCCGTTGCCGGATTTCCGGGGGCATCAGTTGCAGCTGGGACTGGATCAACCCGGGTAGGCGAGTGGGGTCGGTAATTGCTCCGGTGGCAGCCTTCATAACCGCGCCGAAAGCATCCCGGGCCTGCCCGGCTTGGGTTCCCTGGATCTGGGTCATCGTAAGTTGCATTTGCCGCAGCTCATTCACAATGCCCGGTGCGAAGGCCGCGGTCTGCGGATTGCCCAGGATGCCCTTGATACCAGTTTCCAAATCCGGTGCCCCGGCAATGATCTGCCCGGCAGCGGTTTTGGCCGCAAACTCCTGCTGGAACAGCCGCAGGGTGTTCATTTGGTTTTGCACCGTGGCCAACGACCCGATTTGGCCGAGTACACCAGTTCCCGGCAAGGCCGGAGCCCCCCTTCCCCCGCCCCCGGCAACTTGCAGGCTGATATCCGGCTGCGTTCCGCTCATGTCATCGCGCCTTTGCTGGTGTCGGCTGGAGCCAGGGCGTTATCGGTGGCCCCCGGAGTGAGCGCCGGTCCCTGGCCCTGCGGTCGGATGGAATGTGCTGCCAGCATATGCAGACTGCTTACCCCGAGTTGATGCCTGGCAGCATTCGCGGCTTGCAACAACTTCTGTTCATTTACCATCATCGCCTGGGCATGTTGCCCCACCCAGTCGGCAAGGGCCTCTCCCGGCTGGGGTGGCATGTCGGCCAGGTAGCCGGCAAGTTGCAATGGGTCCTCGCCGTGGGCCACCAAATTCCCCGCCCCCTTAACCACGTCCTCGGGAGTGACCAGGTCCCCCAAATGCACAAGCGATTGGAGCTCATCCGCTACACGCTGGGTCCGACCCAGCGCCACCTTCACCGCTTTGAATTGTTCCATGGCCTGGATATGCGCATCTCCCAGGTCCCCGTGAAACATGGGTTGGCTTGGTCCCGAAGCCTGTGCTGGTTGCACCGCCGGTTGGACCACTCTAGTCAGATCATTTGCAATGGCTGCCTGCCCAGCCTGGGGCACACTTTCGCTCATCTATGCTCCTCCATGTTAACCAGTCCCAGTGGCCGCCATGCCACCGAGCAGTTGATTGGCCACTGGATTATTCCCCCCGGTAAGCAGCTGGGTCAACAGGGCATTGGAAACCCCAGCAGCTGGAGCCCCGCCGACCCCAGCGGTTAGAGCATTTGTGCTCCCGACCACCCCAGCAGCTTGGGCCGCCCCAGCGCTGGTAGTGAACTGCCCAGCCTGTCCGGTGGTGTTGAGCCCGAGTGTGCCTTGACCAGCAGCCGCGGCTCCGCCTTGCTGCACTGCCCCAGCCAGCCGGTTGTAGACATTATTGATGCTGGTGTTGTACGCATTGAACTGGTTCTGATAATTGGCCCAGTAATCGGCAAAGTTCCCCTGGTAGTTGGTCCAGTAGCTGTTAAGCTGGTTCTGGTAATTGGTCCAATAGTTGTTGAATTGCTGCTGGTAGGTGGTCCCGGCCAGCCCTTCCGCATAATTCACCGCGCCTTTCAAAGCCGGGCCACTGGACCCCAGGCCCAGCGCGGCTGCGGAATTTTGCACCGCCTGCTCACCTTGCTGGAGGGTGAACTGGTAGCCAGGGGTTTGGGAGAGCTGATCCATGGTGGGGGCGAATGCGCCCGGGATTGGGGGTGGGGTTGGTGCCCCTGGCACGGGAGGTGTTCCACCAGTCCCCGGCATCGGGAACGGCGTGACCCCGGCCCCGAACCCCGGCGGTGGTGGCCCTGCAGCAGCAGCTGGCGCTGGAGCTGGCGCTGCACCCCCACTCCCACCAAACCCCGGGCCAATGGCCGACAACGGCGATGATAGCGAAAGTCCATCCAGCGTCGGAGTCCCATTCGCCCCGACGACCATCCAGGCTCCGGTGTCGGAATTTTGCGCCAGGCTGGTCCCGTTGCCCAGATCGGTAATCCCGGCGTTGATCAGGTCCCCCACGGTCTGGAACGCCGATCCCGGAGCTCCTGGTGGATTGCCATTTGCACTTTGGATTCCAACCACTGCCGGGGTGAGCAAATTCCCCCCGGAAACCATTCCGCCCGCAGGCCCCATCGGCCCGGGCGTTCCCGGAGCAGCACTGGTCGCAGCTGGCGCCGCTGGTATGCCAAGGAAGTTTCCCAACTCGCTCGCCGCCCCTTTCCCCAGGTTGATGAATGGGGCCAAATTTGCCTGGGTGGTATTGAACATGGCCATGGTTTGTGCGGCACTGGCTTGCGCAGCCCCAGCCTGTATCCCCGCAGCACTGGTCGCCGCTCCACTGGATAGTAGGCCACTGGCAATGCTGCCCGCAGCCCCAAGACCTCCGGCGACCAAGCCAGCGGTGGACAACCCTCCGGCAGCTGCACCCCCTGCAGCTGCCGCCCCACCAACAGCCGCTGCGGCGCCAGCTGCATCTGCAGCTGCAGCGCCAGCTGCGACCCCAGCCCCCGCTGCTCCTACCCCCATATCAACCTCCTACCCAGCCAAACGCAAGCCATACATCTGGCCATCTGGTTCTGCTCCCAGTCGTCGGTATATAGCCCCCAATCTTGGCCCCGAGCCCCGTACCCCTGCCCGCATGTTGACCTTAGCAACCCCCCTGGTTGCCAGCTCAGCCAAAGCCGCCCGTTGGAGTTTGATCCCCAGGTTTTTAACCACCGGCGAGGCAAAAAATGTCGTATGAATGGCGGCAAGTTCATTCTCTGCCTCAAACGAGGGGCCAATCACGGTCCCCAGGTAGCCAAACATCCGGCCATTGGCCCGGGCGGTGGTTATCATCAGGGCGCCAATGGCTTCCAGCTTCTGGTGCAATGGGATATTTTTGGCCAGGTAGCTGTCTGGGGACTCTCCCACCAGCTGGGAATGCTCCCGGAACAGGTGGACTCCATCGCGGAGGAAGACATCCAGGGATTCCTGCTGGAAGGTCATTCCGTCGAACTCGGCAGCCCGCTCCGGTCTCATCCCAGCGATGGTCCGGTGTTTTGCCTGGGCAATCAACTTGGTCAATTGAGGGCCATAGGCATAACAATAGCGGAACAGGGCCTCCAGGTCAATCTGGACATTCACTCCGGTCAGGACCCGGTGCCACTCCGGCTCCAGGTTGACCCCCATGCAATGCCGGGTGATGGTCTGGCAGGTCGGCAGATTGCTTAGATCTTTGCTCTCAACCACCAGCACATTTGGCAACCGGGCTGCAATCTGCTCCAGCTTCCGTTCCAGCCCCCGCATAGTGGTGGTTAACAGTCCCAGCTGGTCCACCGGCCAGCCCTTGCGGGCAAAACTCTCTACCACTTCCCCCACCGGGCGGTGCAGGGTTGCAACCTGCACCCCGGGAGCCAGCGGCTGCAACAACCTCCACCATGGTGCCCCGGCGGTTTCAACAGTCCCAATGCAAGGCTGCGAGAACCAGGTGCTTACATCCTCCAACGACCGGCAATACCGCAGCTGGTCATGGCCACAGACCCAGCCCTGGATGGTTAACAACCGAGCCAGCCAGGCACTCCGGCTGCGGGGCATTGCCAGGATCACAAACGGTGGAGCTCCAGTCCCAGTCACGAAACCTCCACCGAGCTTATTGAGACATCTGATATGCTCGCCGTTCCCCCGACAATTGCCGCCAGGGACAAGTCCAGCCAATAAGGGGTCCCCGGGGTCAGCCCGCTCAACACCGCGTTGACAGAAAATGGAGTTTTCTCCGCTGTGGTCGCCGCCACGTACTGCACCAATCCTCCGGCAGTGGTTCCGGTCAGCGCATCCCCGTTGGCCGGAGCGGCTCCAGTACCATAGCGAATCTGAGTCTTGCCGCCGTCTGCGATTGCAGTGGGATTGAAGATGGTGCCGGAAATGATGACCAGAGCCTTTGTCCGTACCGCTGGGATTATCCCCCCAGCCAGCCCCATCATCACCCCGATTGTGCTGGCTGTTCCGCTGGGATTCCCGGGGGTGGATTGGGAGCTGGTTGGCAGGCTGGTCACCCCGGTTCCGCCGGCGGCCACTGGAACTGCCTGATATGTGACAACCCCGGGGGCGGTGACCACCGGGACAGTATTATTCCCCGGGGCCGCCGGGAAGGCCACCCCGTTGACCTTGGCCACAGTGGTCACCCCGGCACTGGTAATAGTCCAGTCCCCAGTTGCAGCTTGGCTGGCCCAGGCAGCGCCCGAGCCAATCAGCAGGTGTCCACTGGTGGCCGCGGTGGAGCCAAGTGCGACTCCGTTGATCTGGGCGACTGTGGGATTGGGATAGGTCCCGGAGAGATCACCGCCGGCAGTCCCAGCGGCCGGCGGCACATCCCAGGCCCCATCGGCTCGGAGGAAATTGGCCGTTCCACCTCCGCTGGCCGGGGCTGCACCCGGCAGCAGGGAGGTGAAGGGGTTGATCTTAGCAGTTAGCTGGACATTATTCGCAACTGGTCCATTGTTCCATTGAACTGTCAGGGTAGTGCTGGCCCCAATGGTGCTTGCACTAATCCCGGCCCCGGAGGTGGCAATGGTCTGGATCGTCGGGCCAATGCCGGAGATCGGTCCCGGTTGTCCCCCTGGTTGAACGCCCCCCAGCAATTTCTGCACACTAACAAACCAGCGATACCAACCAGGAGCAATGTAACCACCCAGGTCAACCAGAGGGACCCCTAGTGTCGGCAGAGGTTGAAATTGCTGATGATTAGTTGGTGGAGCTGCCATTGGCGCTAAGTCCTCAGCACCTTGGCATTAACCCAGGCGCCATTCAAGGCCGCTTGGCCGGGGATAGTATGCTGGATTTCAAACACCACATCCCTGCCAATGCCGATGGGTTGCCAGGTTGGATAGGTTGCAAACTGCCCGGGGGACCCGGCGCTTTGCAACACATCGGTGCCGAATGTGTGGCCCCGGTCAAATGACCACCGGAGTGTTACTGTTTGTGCGCTGGGTGCATTACCCGTGTCCATGTCGAGTTCAAATTCCGAATACTGCACTCGCTTGCCATCTGATTGCACCGGGGCCTTGAGCCCCCCGGTTGGGGTGAGATCGAACTCCCCGGAGAACACATGGGGCCAGCCCCGGATGCAGGTAATCGGCCCGGGCGTCCCGTTCACCGTGTCGGTGTAGACAGTTGGGTCCAGGGCATAAAGCGTACCATTCTGCCAGTCCCCAACCACATTGGTCCCGTTTATGAAGGCTGCACAATTTGCCCGCTCTCGGTGCAGCGCCCCGGTGGCTGGGTCAGTCCACCCGCGTTGATGCCACGCGTCCTCGGGCTTCAACCCCGGGGAGTCGTCGAAGACCCAGGTTTGGTCCCCGGTCGGAAAATTGAGCACATAGAATACATGACCATCTTGCTGGTATGTGTAGCCAATAGCATCATTGGTGTTGCCATTTGCCAGCATTTTGCGAATAGCTACCGACAGAGCGTAATTACTAATTTCCGTGCACTGATACCCCCGGATGCGATAGACCTTGCCCTGGCCTTGCAGATCATTTCCCAGGAAAAACGTAGAAATGTCCGCGGTGGCGACAGAGTATGGAGCCAACGTCCCGTGTTCGTAATAGGCCCCTGGAAGTTCCGCGAATGGAAACAACGGTAGCCCCGCGTCATACCATTCCTCAGTCTTGAGCGAGCCCAGGAGCAGTATTTCATGCCGGTTGACCACCAGAGTTACCAGTCTGTCTGGATAGTCAGTCTTGGCGGCAATATAGAGAGGGTCGAAAGTCAAGGAATTGGAATGGGTGGAAATGAATTGCTGGGTCCCCGGGACATTAAACAACAGGAACGTATCGATGTAATCGGCTTTGTCAGCCCCAACAAACGTCCCGGTGCCGTCGATAATGGTAGCAAACGCATTATTTGACATCTGGATAGAATATCCACTGGTACTGCCATCCACCAGCACAATATCGATACCATTATCAGCAAAAGACACCGGATTACTTCGATTGGCAATAGTCCCAAGGAGTGTCAGCGTCCAGTCCGCGGCAATCGAAGCCACACTTTGGCCAATCACACAATATCCTTGGCCATTACTCGCCCGATACAACCCCCGAACCGGGGCGTTAGAGCCCTGGACCAACGGACGCAGCCCCGGACGCTGGTAGTGCGTAACCGGCACCGGGGCGTTTGGTGGGTTGGGCTCGGGGAAATAATTAATGCACCGCTGGGAGCTGGCAATCGGACTTCGGGTGGAATAGGCCCCACCCAGCAGCGGGATGCGGGACATAGCCTGGGCCTGCGGCTCTCCTGGCTACGACAGGCGATAGAGCGTGAAGGTGTTGGCCGCGGTCATCCGGACTCGGAACCTCCCGGCAGATTTGGTGGTTGCTGCGCTGTTGGCGGCGACATCCATGTCGCCGACCAGCGTCCAGTTGGTGTTGGTGGTGATGCTGGCGGACTCTGCCGCCGTTGTGCTGATGTTGATGAGCGAGAAATCAAACGCATCATTCACCGCGAAGTCAGCCGGGAGCAACGGCCCCATCACTGTACCATCCGGGAGCTGATACGCTGCACTTGCCCCACCACCTTGCAGGCCAGTAAGCAAGCCCCCCAGCAATTGCGCGGTGGTCAGCAGGGCGCTGGTTGTAAGGGCTGCAGCTGCACCCTGGTGAACCACATTGAGTGAGCGCTGGATGACTGCCCCGGCCAGACCACTGCCCCCGGTTCCAGCGGTTAACACTACGCTGGAATTATTCCCGGTGCCGGTGGCCGCGCCGCCGGCGATGGTGTAGTCTGTGCCGGGGTTATTCCCCGCTGCGGCCGCGTTAATGGCCGGGGGATTGGTCAGGTTCAACGTGCCGACATTGGCGGTGGTAATGTTGCCGGTGGTCAAATTGGCAGTGGTCAGCGTCATTGTGGTGGTGAACAAGGTCGTGATGGTCATATTGACAACAGCCAGCGAGCCGTTGAAAATATTATTGAGATCCTGCCCATCGATCAGCCGGAATCCGGGCTGGAAATACTGCACTTGTGGGGTCTGGGCTGCCATTGGTCAGGTCTCCTTTTGGTAGGTAGTAGCGGAATTGCTACCACCTGTTGCGATTATCATTGGGAATCAATACATCCGGTCGCTGAAGATATTGTAGAGCTGAGGCCGGACCAAATCCCCTGGCATGTTCAAGCGTTGGATCTGGGCATTGCTTGGCCGGATGACCGCCAGGGAGTCCTTGGCCAGCCCCGGAAGGTGGTCCCCGGGCCAGGTGCTCAAGCCATATTTCGGCCGGAGGCGGAGAGCCAGGTTATACAGCATGGCGGAGTAGTATTCATATGGAAGGTTGAATGCCACGGATGAGTTGGCGAATGCCGCGGGGAGTTGCTCCCGTACGGTGATATGGAGTTCGTAAATGCTAGGCTGGGGCACCGGCCAGGGGTAAACAAACCCGAGAGGCCAGGCGGAGTCATAAAACAAGAACCCCGGGAAGGACATGAGGCCCTTGAGCGCAATGCGATTGTAATCCTCCCGGGAGAACAGCAAGGTCATGGGGTAGTCAATGCCCCCGGTCGGTCCTCCGAATGGTGGGCCAAAGGGCGGGGCAAACGGCCCGACCCCGGACTCCAATTGGCGCAGAAACGAGGACTCGATCTTCGCCGGGCGAGTGGTTGGTCCCCCACCCGGATTGGGGTTGGTGTCGAAATCTCCACCCGGGCCAATCGAGTAACCCAGCGCCCCGGTGCTGACTTTGGCATAATCCACCAGGTGATACACCAACCAGCGCTGGCGTTCCCATTGCTGGAGCATCCATTGCAACCGGGCTTGCGCGTCGTTCACATCGCTTTGCGAAGGGGTCTGCCCAACGCCCCAGGCCCCACACTCCACCAGCGCCGCGGAGCAAAGGTCGGCCACAGTGGTGGCAGTCGGATCGAGCTGGCTCATTTGGGCACCTGGTCATTAGTCGCCGGTGGATTGGCCTGGATAGGACCCGGGGCCGTTCCCACCAATTTGCTCAACAGATCCAAATCCATTCCACAGTCTTTAACTACATGAGCACGAAGCGCGGCTACTATACCCTGATAAACCTCCGAGGGAATTGAAATTGGTGTTTCTGCTTTGCATTCCAGAGCAACTCCAAGTCCAACTAACAATCCCAACACTATTTTCATGGGTTGTAAAACGGAAATTTAACATCCGCTCCCTGGACATTAATAGTGAAAAAACCAGCAGGGTTTGCCGGCAATGTATCCAGCCCTACATTTGCCGAATGTGTAACCTGGCCGCCAATGCCTACGAACTTGATCCCGTTGTTAATGGTCATGGTGTCGTTAAAGTAAGTTGCACCATATGTTTCCAGCCTGCTATTGGCCACCGACCATCCTGTTGTTGCTGTCGCCAAATTGTTCCAGGAAATATCTGAAACATCACGGAGCCAAATAGTGTGGCCACTTAATTTTCCAGCGTTCCGTAAATCAATCCCCGCTTCTTTAAAATTTCCTCCAGCAGCTAAAAGTTTATAAACATAAGCCCCCGCATTGGCTACAATGGTAATTCCACCATCTGAGCCAAAATCAACCCCAGCTGGGTTTGCCTTATTTATCGCAACGGTCAATCCGGAACGGATTCTGGCATCATCATCAGCATTGCCGACGTTATCAATCTCCATACCAAGCATAGCATTCGTGACTGATGTTGGCTGGCCTGTAAAATCGTGGGCTTCGGCTACGGCTCCCCAAATTTGAGGATTATTGCTTGCCCCTCCAGCAGAGAAAGTGCTCCGGACTCCTTGCCCATAGACCCCAACGTGTTGGCCAGTACCACCAGTTCCCTGATAATTCACCGCGCCCAAAACGCTCCATAGGTATTGATTTGGTGCTCCGGTGATAGTGGTGTAAAATTTACCATTGAAACTAACAGCTCCAGTTGTTCCTCCACTTGCACTGCTGTTCCATTGACTAAGAACCTGGGCTGAGTTGGTCACGAAGCTGGCGGCAACCAGTTGCGGAGAGAAATTGATGGAACTTTGCCCTGGTTCGGCAATTAACGCCACCGTGGAGCAGACAAAATCTCGTATACTCCTGGGAGTTATAGTCCCCGGGCCAGAAAGATCAGAGAATGTGGCCAGTAGCTGAGTCTGGGTCTTAACCGTGCAGGCTAGCTGGGCCTTGGCCGGTAGGCTGGTCGCCAGGCTGGTCGCCAGCAATACTCCGGCGACCAGCCTGCTGCGCAGGTTAGTCTCCATCGACCTGGGCCTGGGGCTGCGGCGCACGCTGGGTGCGGACGATTGCCCCGCTTGTGCGTTGCTTGGCCAATTCCTCCGCCCCTTGGTCATTCGCCTGCTGCTGCAACCGGGCGATCTGGGCCTGGAGGTCTGCGATGGTGTCGGAGGCCCCCTTCGGCGGAGCCACGCCACCACCAGCCCGCACCGCATCGGCGGGGTGGCGATGCCAGCCCTCTGCCACCAGCTTGGCCTCCTCGCTTGCGTTCCGAGCAATTTGCGACACCAGCTCCCGCTGCTCGCCCACGGACTTTGGCCCCAGGGGCGTGACGATGACCTCCGCCGGAACGGTCACCACAGTTGCTCCCTCCGGATGGTAGAGCATTTTCGGAAACTCCACCGGGCCGGAATACAGGCTGTCGCCTTCGTTATCCCGACTCCCGGGATTGGCAGGGTTAGAGTCAAAGTAGCCTTTTTCGTCCAGAACGTCGTAGATGGTGAATCTGCGGGTGCGGGCCATCAGGTGGACTCCTTGGTTGTAGCCTGGTGCAGCGGGGGATCTCCGTCCCCGGTTTGGCCAGATTCATCAACCTGTCCCTGGCCGCAGCTCGCTGCCAACTTGCTTGGGTCCTCCGGCAGCTTGGACAAGTCCGCCGTGAACACGGGTGGAGGGGCTGGCTGGGCCTGGAGCGGGGTGTCGGCCTGGGCAGCCGGCTGTTCACCATCCCCCGGGGTCTCGCTCCAGCCATCAGCCAGGGCGGTTGCCAGCTCTTCGCTGGTGTTCACCACCAGTTCCGAGCCATCGGGCTTATGCAGCATCTGGGGAAATTTTACCACTGGTGGCTGGGCCGCTCCCAGGCCCTCCACCTCCACCACCACTCGGTGGCCCAGCGCTGCCAGCCCGGCAATTGCGCTTCGCAGGCCAGACAGATGCAGCTGGCCCAGGGCCGCGCGTTGGGTATCCGCTCCAGCCTCGGTGGCAACCTTGGCATCCAGGTCATTCAGGTCCATTGTTTTGACTCCTTTGCAATTTCCACTGTTCGATTGTCCGTTGCCGGGCCTCGGCCTCAGCGGCCAAATCCCGCCCGGCAGCCCCACCATTCACCCGGACTGGCAGCGAACGCACCCCTACACCACCACGCCCGGCGAACTGGGTCTTCACCCCATCCGCGTGCTGCGCCCCGGCCAGCGTAGTGTGCCAGCCTTCGGCCTCGCCCCCCAGGTCCCGGAAGTCCCACTCGGAGTTCACCACCCGGCCATTCGGGGCGGAGTCCACATGGAACATGACGCGGGGCCACTCATCAGCAGGCGGTTGGGGGCCTTCGGCCAGGTGAAACAGATGCCCCACCGCGGCTAGCCGGCCCAGCGCCTCCTCCAACTCCCGGATGGAATGTTCGATCACCCGAACGACCTGGGGCTGGTGATGGTGCTGGACGATTAGGCTGGTGCGGAGGGGGGTGAGGTTCATCGGTGGGGCGACGGGTTATAGCTGGTCGGCCACCACCACCGCCCACTCGGGTCGAATCCAGAGAAAGCCATAAAGCACGTCCAATCGAGTGATAAGCTGGTCAGTACCGATGAAATAGTCCGTGACCATCCTCATGCTTATCCCGTCAAAAGCCTCCCTAGCCGCCTCATGCACGTTCCGGGGCATTTCCAGGTCGGCAGTGGCGAGTGTCACCGCCTCCGGGGCGTAAGCAAAGTTCTTGCGGTATTTGGTGGAGGCAGCGAGTGTGAGTGCCGGGTTCACGGCCGCGCCGTTTGCAGGACTGGCGGTCACGGTCTGATACTGTACCGGCTGCCCCGCCACTGGCGGCACAATAGCCGGGTAGATCGGAATGCTGGTTGCACCGCTGGCGACATTGGCGGTGACTGCGAACTGGCGGAGCTGTCCGGTGTCTTGCTTGGTGATGCGGTTGACTTGGTTCACCCCTGCAATTGTGATGATGTCCCCTTGGTTAAGGGCGTTGGACAGGGCATTGACCGTCAGGTTCAGGCCCGTCTGGTTTGCCCCATTGACGGTGGCGCTGGCCTGCGCGAGCGCCCCATTGGTGTGGGTATTCACCGTCTGATCCATCATCCAGATGAACCCCAGCGCGTCATACATCTTGCCGGTGGTGTACTGGCGACTGATCGCCGGCGCGGGGTTGAGCAGGCCCGCGAGGCTGGCCACGACCCTGGCCTCGGTCACCGGGTTGTTCACGATCTTGCGGTTTGCAATGGGGGCGGAGTTCAGCGCCAGCTGCGCCCCGGCATTCAGGTAGGTGCTTGCAAGGGGGCTGAGGATGTTGTTCCCGGAATCCTGGTTCGCGACCATGTTGCAGATGCCACCGTCGGCGCCGCCGATGATGTCAACGGCAACTGCTCCGGCCAGGTTGTTAACCATCGGGGCAAGCACCCGGCGGGAATAATCATCCAGCGAGAGGGTCCGATCACCAGTCGAGAACGCAACGTCCACATGCTTCTGAGTGGCAAGAACGAGCGTGGTGGACTGTTCGGCAGTATCTTGCACTGACAAGGCCGGGCCGGTGGTGACGGTGAAATCATTGGGCAGCCGGATACGGAGTGTGCTGCCGATCTTGGCCCCGACGACCGCGAACGAATCATCGTATTGCATGTCCACGTTCTGGATGAACGCATTGCTGTTCTTCCAGAGGCGCACCGCCTCCCGGGTGATCATATTGATTGTGAGCAAACTGTTGGCCATGGTCCAGACTCCTGGGGTTAAGGCGCCCTCCTAAGCGCCGATTGTTGGGCTGGACTATGCCCGATCGAGTGTCCTACCAGGTTGTGTAGCAGGCCAACCAGAAGCCCGGCAGGTCATTTAAGGGCTGACCAGAGGCCCAGCAGCATCAGACAGGATGCAGGCTGTTAGTTACGTTCAGGCTGACAGTGGGCGGAAATAAAATCCTGTTGGGCAATGGACATTCCAGCCAGCAAGGGAAGTTTACTCCCTTCTCGAAAGGCACTCAGCGTTCGCAAATGCCCATCTGCCATGACAATCACAACAGCAATTGCGTCGATCTCGTCTGTGGCTGCAAGGTCTGCGACCTCTTTACAAACCTGTTGGACAATTTCCGTCCCGAAATTGTTGGTGACCATCAGGCAGCAGCCCTAGCGTTCACCTCGGCCTCGCGCCGACGCATCCACTCGGCGGTGGAGAGCCGATCTGCCCGTTCTGGATCGCCCGGAGAAATGGCCTCGTGGCTCGTGCCCCTGGCACCGATGGGCTTGAGCGGGTCCGGGGCCTTGGTGGCCTCTGGTCCGGTGCCCTTCGCCAGGGCCAGCTTAGTCAGCTCAATCCCCATGTTCACCGGGTCGAGGGCCATAATGCGATCGGCTTCGTCAAGGTCGCCCCCGAGCTGGTGAATCAGCCTGGGGCCTTCCCCTGTGCGGATTGCCGCGGACAGAAATGCATTGTATTGCTGGACTGATCCCGTATCCTGCACATCCACCAGCTTGGTCAACTCCTGCACCCGGGCGGAGAATTCCGCCTCGCCGAATGTGGCCTTCCCGGTGGCAGCAGCTTCATTACACTGGCGGTTGAACTCTGCCTGGGCGGCCAGGGTCTGAGCCTTCTGCGTGGCCAGGGACTCGACTTCACTTGCTGGGACCATTGCGGGCTGGGCCTCGGCCCCCCCAGGTGTGGTCTTGGCCTGGCCCTGGAGTTCCCTCAGCTGGGCAGTGAGCTTGGCAATCCGCCGGTCTCGGTGGTCGGGCTTTGCGGGCTTGGCCTCGGCAGCAGGTTTAGCCGGGTCTGGCTTAGCGCCACCTTCGCCTTCGCCCTCACCACCTTCACCACCCGGCGCAGGGGCGCCAGCGGACGAATCAGTCTGGGAGGAGCCCGACCCATCGCCCGCTGACCCATCGGCCGTTCCACCGGCAGCAGGATCGGCGGTGCCACCTGCGTCCCCCTGGTTGCCCTCGCCCCCGGAGCCCTCGGTCGAGGTCCCAGAGCGGAGTAGCCAGTCCGGTAGTTCAGCCAATGAGAACTTGATGTGCATCTTGGACTAGGCCTCCTCGCCCAGGTTATGCGGTTGGCACCAGTTGAGAATAACCAACTGATTGACTAGCGGTTTGGTAAATTGTCTTACAGTGCTTTGCAAACTGCTTTGGGAGCTTTGGCGTTTGCCCCGGGACTCCAAGCCAGGTTTTGGACAAAACCGCTTCCCCGTTGCAGTAACCTTCCCAATTCCAGTCATCTCCAATACCAATCCCACCAATATCGATTCCAAATGGCAAGACCATTGTGGTTTTGGCCAGGATTAATACAGGGTCGGGCCAAATCACAGCACAGATACGCATCAATAGCCCAGGGGATTGGATTATTGCCGGGGCAGCCAAGGCTACCAGTCCAATTCCACTAATTGCCCCTCGTCGGGAAATCTGCATCCTGGGCCTCCTCGCCCTTTCACCTAGTGCAAAGCCCCATTTCCGGGGCCAAGGCCTGCATTTCCCCGGCCTCTGAGCAAAGTGTTATCGAGTGTGAGAGCAGCATAGATCTGGTCTTTAGTGGCCGGGTCGGTCATGGGGTTGCCCAACATGCCCGCAAGAACGGCCCGGGCCTGCGGCAGCAGCTTGCTCAAATTGCGGGCGACAAAGCGATCGGCAAGCCCCCTGGGCGTGAGCCCCGGGTTCTGGGACTTCCACAGATCATACCAGGCGTTATCCGACATCATGGTGTCGTAGAGCTCATGGGCCATTTCCACCGTGGTCTGGTGGACTAGCGAGTGGGCATGGGCGGATGGGCGGCTTGTGCTGGGCATATTACGGGCTCCTTGGTTAAGCAAACGGGTCATGATCAACCGGAATGAGCTGATAACCAGGTGGTGGAAGCACCCTGGCCTCTGGTGGCCGCCCAACCCCGGGTTTAGCCCCCTCCAGTCCCTGGCCTAATATCCCCAGCACAGCCTTAGTAATCAGGTCCTTCGTCGGAGCTCCCTGCTGGCCATGCATCCAGGCATCCAGGGCCTTGCCCCCGGTAGTCACCGGGCCTAGCAGAGCGTTGACTGCGGCCCGGGCCGGAAGGCTGGCAATGTCCAGGGCTTTCAAATACCCCGGCTCATTGGGGTCATACCCCGGAACCAGGGCATTCATCGTATGCCCCTGGATGTATGAAAGCAAATTCCCACCCCGGGCTGCATCCTGCCAGGACTGGTATTCCGGGGGCGCACTCTGGTCAGGCATTTTGCTTAGCCGGTGCCCCCGGCATTCCCGGAGCAAACGGGTCGTAATCCACGGGGATCAGAGTATGCCCAGCCGGGAGCAGTAATTTGATCAGATTCAGGGCAATCAACGGGTTTGGCCCTGGAGCTGGTGCTGGTGTTGGAGCCACCATAGCCAGATCATTTCCCTGGTCCATCGTGGGCGAAGCCGAGGCCACTTGCCCAAGCATTCCCTGGCCTGGCGCCGGGGCCAGGGCATGACCCTTGGGTGCACTCTCGGCCCACGGGCGCTCGCCATACCGAGCAAACAGCGCTTGCGCGACCTGGGTCTGGACATCCTTCGGCGCGGAGATTGCGGTTGGGTACTGGCTGGAATCCACCCCCGCCAGCTTGGCCCCCTCCCTCCAGGTCGAGTCCACAATCTGGTAATACCCGCTGGCAGTGTAATACCTCGGTGCCAGATCATGTTTGTAATTATAAACATTCTGCCCACCAGACTCTCGCTGCATGATGGCATCGAGTGGATTGCTCCCGGTCCCATCAGGCATTGGCGGTTATCTCCGGAGTGGAATGTTGCTGGGCCAGCGGAGCCAGCCGCATGAACCCCCGCATCCGGGTGGGATCGCGTAAGTACCATTCCCCGTCTGGCGCGCGCTGCGCCCCGGGCATCGGAGGCTCCGGCTGGTCGCCACCCCCAGACTGATCCTCCACCCCACCAGCATTGGCCTGGAGTATCGGGGTCAGGTGGGTTTGCGCGGCCTCTTGCACCAACTGCTCCACCACCTGCTGCACACCCCCCTGGTCCAGCAGCAACACATCGGTGAGCGCCTTGAAGCGGTCAGTCTCGGCTTTGTATGCGTCGATGTCCCGCATCTGGTCCTTGCCCACCAGCTTGAGCTGCTCCTTGCCCAACTTCTGCAGGGCCTCCCGCAGAGCCACCATGAGCTGGGCATTCTGCTGCTGGAGCTGTTGTTCCTGCTGGGTTGGACCCTGGCCCAGGGCCTGCGGCGGCACCATTCGGCGGAGGCGCCGAGCAGCCTCCTGCGCCTTGTCAAAGTCCATGGAGCTCAGCAGCAGATCCCCAATCACCCCGGTGAGCGCCGGCGCTTGGGTGAGTATAAGTGTAAGCGCCTGGACGGTCTCCTGCCTCCGAGTGCCAAACGCTGCACCCGGTGCAGCTCGGACTTCATACTGGCCAACCGTCGGGTTGAGCACACGCCCGGCAATGGCCCCATCGACCAGGGTTTTCTGTTGGTAGGCTGCTCTTGCGGCTGGGTCAATTGCCAGTTCCATGATCGACCCATCATCAGCCTGGATCTGCAGAACTCTCCGAGTGTCATATATCCGGGGGACCAGGTCCACAATCTGCTGGGCCGTGAACACCAGCGCGAGTTCGAAATTATCCCGGAAATGGTAAGTCGCGGTGTCGCCCTGGTCCTGTCTCCGCTCGATGGCCTCCCCGGTCCGCTCATTCCCCATCATACCCATCTGGTTCTGCCATTGCCCGCTCACCATCATGATCTGGTTAAACGCGGTGGCCATACCGGCCTCGAACGCCGGCGCCGCAGTGGGTGGGTCTACTCGTCGGGGCAGGGCCTGCAACGGTAGGGGCTCTCCATCCGAGTCCCGGTGCTTGAACGGCAGGAAGGAGTGGTTGGCGGTATTGGCAGATCCCCACATTTGTTCATAGTCTTCAATGGCCTCGGCGGCCCCGGTCCAGGGGGCCTTGGTCTGCAGTGCAACGTGTTCGACCTGCCCGCTGGAATTGTAATTCAACATCCGCTGGGCGTCCTTCATCGCTCGGGTGTGACCCTTACGATCCAGCAGGCCCTCCACCACCGTTTCCTCACCCACCACCCGAACGATCGGGATGAATTTCCCCGGCCAAATTGTCCGGTCAATCACCCGGTCCCCGGCGATCAAATACCACTCGATGACCTCCCGGTTGCATGCCCGGCGACGAGTCATCGGGTCGGAGGCAATGGCATCCCGCATGTTGGCTGGGAGATCAGAGCGAAGAATGTTCTTCCTCTGACCACTGCTGGGGTCCAGAAAATTAAACAGCTCATCCTTCACCAGGACTTTCCGGAAATATTCACAAATCCGGACGTGCTCTCGGGTAATCCACTCGGAATCATCACCCGCGCTCCCCAGCGGTTGCGTGCCTACCAGGTCTGCAAATTCCGGATATGCTTCCCGGAACGCTGCCCGGGGGACGTTGTCGAAAATCAGCCCTTTCTTCGCATCACTCCCATCCCGCTGTTTGATATCCGGGTCCAGAAACACGGTCAGCGGATCATTGATTGGAAGCAGTTTGATCTCCTGGTAGAACTCCCCTTCCACCCAGTCGGTCACCAGCCTCCAATACCCGATGCCCCCATACACCTGGAACTCCCGGGCCACAGAGTAGGCGATGCTGGCAGCCTTGGATTGATACTGGATGTGCTCCAACAGCGCCTTCATCATCGTCGCGGACTCGAAGCTCGCCCCACCACCAACTGGGACCACCTGGGCCTCCGCCTTATTCCTCTTAAAATCATTGATTATTTGCAGATTATGCTGCCGGATGATGTTCATGGTCAGGCAGGGTTTGGCCTCTACATCCCGGGAGCGGCGGATCGCATTCGGCCACTGGTAGCCGTTATCGCTATCTCCGTAGGAGAACTTGAGATCCTCGATAAAGCGATGCCGGAAGTTGGATTCCCATTCCGAGCACCGCTGGTGGAATCTCTTGGCCTCATCAACAACCGGATCGCCCGTGGTGCCAACACCAGCCTCGGCCGCTTCCTGGAGTTCCCCTTCCTGAGCAGTTGCCACGGATTCACTCACCTGCTCATGCTCCTAACCAACCCAGGTTCGGATGTTCGTCAACAAAGCGGCTGGCCTGCCGGGCGAGCCTATCGATCACGTTGCTTTTGCCCTTGGGGGCTTTAATATGCTGCGCTAGGGTCATAAACGCATCAGCCCCGTTGGAATTATCATCGTGGAGTGGTTCTTCCGAAAACTGCCCGTTGGTGATGGAGTAGCAATAATGCTTGAGTCTATTCAGCCCTTCCTTACAAAGAACCTCATCAAACCAGCAATTTGGGAATATCAACCTTCCTGCGTTGATGGCATTCACTTTCTGGTTAATCTTCGGCACAACATGGGTTTTGAATCCCAGGCCTCGGACAATAGTATCAATAGTGCGCTTTTGGCCAAGTCGCTTAGCCTTGGCATCATGCGGGAGGTAAATAGTGTCGTATATGTACTCTCGAGATTGTAGCTGCCGCAGGTAATATTCAATTTCCTCTCCACAGTCTTCAAAATACTCCAAAATTCTCCATTGCATGGCCACCCGTTGGGCGATCCAGAACGCAGTGAGATCCCGCTTGCCCAGGTCAAAATACACATTCACCGGGGTCTCCCGGTCCCACGGGACATTGCAAATCCGACCTTCGGCAATGGTCCGGCGGAGCTCCTTCGCAAACACAGCGCCCTGGAGCATTTCCCGACAATGACCCAGCCAGACGTTGTTGTAAGCATCCTCGTCCCGGCCTTTGAGATCATTCATCTCGTTTAGTGTAACTTCTGAGACCCATGGATTGTCCAGGTAGGTCATTTTGATAACAAACGAGTCCGTAGTCTCGACCCAATTTTCTCCCTGGACGATAACCTCCCCAGCTGGGGACAGCACAAACCGCTCGTATGTGTAATCTGTCGCCAACTCTGGATTGAATGTAATCCAAACCTCTGAGCCTTCTTTCCTTATGGTCGGAAGCAGAATCTCCCAGCTCTTCTGGCTAACCTTGTTGGCTTCCTCCACCCAGCAATAATCAATTCCCTCATAGGACTTGATCTTGGTGGTGTTGTTCTTGATGCCCTCGAATGAGAAGGTAGTCCCCCGTCCAGGACCACTTACACAGGTAATCCGGGCGACCTCAATTTTGTACTGATTCTCCAGGTGCAATTCCGCAATCTGCTGAGTTAACAGCAAATGCACGGACTCACCAATCGAATTCTGTAGCTCTCGAACGCAAAGTACTCGAATTGGCCGCTTAACGCCCAGCAGCAACAACGCCCGCGCACAGCCCCAGCTTCTCCCCGCCGAACGGCCACCCCACAGCACTTTATGCCGCTTCGGCCGGAACAGGCAGGCCAGCGGTGCCGGAAACTGGGCGGAGATGGCCTGGGATTGGTTGAGGGGTTGGGCCGAAGGCCCAATTTGATGGTCAAACATGGGTGAAGCCTTCGGCCGTTGGCCGAATCACTTGCCTTTGCTCGGCTTCTTTGACCCCGCCTTCGGCCCCTTCTCAGCCTGCCCCCCGAACACCGGAGGCTTGGGTCGTTGGTTGATCGCCATCTGATTGCTCCATCGCGTTGTCACTACCAAAAAAGGAGCAGGCAGGTCATTCCACCCACCTGCTCCAGTTCGCCTCAGTCGTCCCTCGGACGGGACCCCTTTGCGGCCAAGGGCCGCAATTACAAATGCCAGGCGATAAACATCGTTCCATTCAGCGCGGTGGTGCCATCATTTCTCCACACCCAGACCACACTCCCATTGGCAGGGGTTGCACTGACCAGGGTCATCTGCGCGGTGTTGGCGAGTCCAGAGAACGCACTTTGGTTCCCAGTACTCGAGCTGGTCACATTCCCGGAAAGATTGGCCCTGCCCCCGGTATTGGAGAGGGAATAAATGGCCACCTGCGGAATATACCCGGCGGTGATATACGCGGTGTTGAGCACCGAGTTGGTCAGGGTGAATGTATAAGAGGCCCCGGCAGCTGTGCTCAGCGACTCCGTCACCACCACACCACCCAGCGTATTGCTCGTCGCCGCATGGACCGTGCTGGTCTGGGTGTTGTTAATCCCCTCCAGCAACGTCCCCGCGATCTGGAATGGAGTGGCCCGGACGGTAGCAGGGGCTGCACCTCCGGTTTGATTGGTATCCATCGGGACAAACGGCCCGCAGCAATTGCTTGGGATCGGCGGGGTGAAATTCTGCCCCGGTTGCACCTGGGTGTAAATCCCATCCGGCGCGGGCAGCGCCACCGAGTTATACGTCCCGGGGACGACCTGCGGGAACACAAACATCCCCGCCGCGCTCACCAGCCCGGCCACTCCGAGGGCCAGAACTGCTGCCAGAACTCTGGCCTTCCAAGTGGTATTCATGTTGTTGGTCTCCTGGTTGTAGAGGGCTCCGCCCTCCGGGTGGTAGGCACGTTGGTTATGCTGGTGGTGGGTCCACCCTCTGGTTATGGCTTGGGTGTATCGGATGATTTCACAGCCGCAATCTGCTTCTTGAGCTCACCAATTTCCCTCTGCTGTTCCTGCATTCCGCTGATCAACATCGCGATAGCATCGATGTATTTGACCTTCAAAGGCCGTCCAGCATTGTCGTTCGCTACCAGCCGTGGATCAATACGCGCAACATCCTCTGCAAGCAGTCCAAGATGCGGATCGTTAGTCACGTCTCCGTTGTAAAGGAACGACACCGGCCTCATCGCGTCGATCTTGGCAAGCGCGCCTATTAGGGGTTCCACAGCATGCTTGAACCGCGCCGACGATACAAGGCAGGTGTTCGTGTTGTCATAAGTAATCCCACCAACCGTCCAGCAAAGTGTACCAGTTGCGGCGGTTGTCGCGTTGGCAATATCTGGCATAATCATGGTTGAGCCATGCAGCGTTGTTGTTGCGGTGGTAATTGTACCCGCGCCAGCCACGGTAATAACAGGGGCCGCTCCGGCGCACAGGCCGATGAAATTATTCGTCCCAGACGCCGGTGTATCACAACCTGTCGTATTGCCGATTAAAACATTGTTTGACCCGGTCGCAAGCGTGACTGAACCAACCTGCGGCCCGAGCGCCACGTTGCGCGTGCCTGTGGTGATCGTCGAGCCAGCGAATGTGCCAAATAGTGAATTAAAATTCCCGCCTGTTTGCAGGGCGACTCCTGCCTGGTAACCGAAGATGGTCAGGTTTGTGGCGCTATACGTGGCGCTGCCGGCACCGGCATAGTATCCAACTGCGGTGCTTTGAGTAGGCGCGGTGTTATTTTCTAAAGCATTAAACCCCGCCGCGACAACACCAACCGCGCTGACATTAGAAGACGCCGCGTTAGCGCCGATACAAACATTTCCACTGCCGGAAGTCTGGGCCAAACAAGCGAGTTCACCAACAGCCACGCCAAAGGATGCCCCGGTGAGGTTGAAAAACGCATTCTCGCCAACCGCGACATTCCCAGTCCCAGCGTCGATGGCATTTTGCATGGCATGGGTGCCGGCAACCGTATTGGCAGTCCCCGCTGTTGCGCTCTGCATTGTGGCGTTGCCGAGCGCAACGTTGAAATTACCAGCCAGCAATGCCGGCATCGACGTATGACCAACCGCGACGTTGGAATCTTTCCCGCTCCCCGTGCCTGTCAGCGCCGCCAGGGCCTGAGTGCCAATGGCAAGTATATTGGCACTTCCTATAATCGACGACGCGGCCTGGTACCCGATGGCAATATCGTTGCAGCCGTTTGTCAGCGATTTCAGTGCCTGTTGTCCAACCCCGAGGTTCACCGTCCCGGGTTCTCCTGCGGTGCATTCAGGGCTGCTACCAGTTGCCGACGACGACAGCGCAGGCAACGGATAGCCGCCGAGGAACAAACTGGTGAACGACGGCACATCGGCGACCGTCGCATTGCCATTTTGATACTCGTAGCTGGACAGGTTGATAGTTCCCGTGCCTTTATTCCCCCCAGTCGGGGAACCAAGTGTAATCCCGGTTGAAAACGCTGTATTGCCAGCAACTGTTCCACCAGTAAACGTCGTGCTTTGCGGAGTGACAGAATAGTTCTGTGCCAGCGCTGTTCCTGCTGCCAATTGCAGCACGAGACCAACCCCAGCCCGAATTTTGGCCTTGGTCTTCATTGTCCTGGCGCCCCTGTTCCCCAGAGAAATGCGTTGGCCGCAGTCTCGGTTAGGCAATTTGCTCCGGTGGAGAACACAATAATCAAACCATTGGCCACCACCAGTGCCGGCCCTGGCGCCCAGTTAAACGAAATTGTAGCCGCAGCCGGAGCGGTTATACAGAACAGCGGGGTCTGCGCCCCATTTCCTGGGTCGGTGATGGCATCGTAGCCCAGCAGAAATCCCGGCGTGGCGCCGATGGTGGCCCCAACGGAATAGATGTTTCCTTTCCGCCCCATAACCACCAGCGAGCTGACCGCAGTTGTGGTGCGGGCCATTCCCAGGCCATTGGCCGAGCTCCCAGTGGGACTGGCGACGATGGATTGCTGGCTGGTCGCCGGGTGAACCCCGGTTAACAACCCGGCCAGTATCCCCAGAACCAGCCCAATCCGCCGGCCAGTCACTCGTCTTGCCCCAGGCTTTGCACGGCGCCTCTCAAGCTATTGCCCTGGTCCGGTGCTGGCCCATAGGCCACCCGGGCGGGGATTATGCGTGGAGCTCGTTCGGAATACGATTCCGTGCAGCTATATTCCCCGGTCCGCTCGTTGGAGGAGTGCTGCGAGATCATATACCCATTATCGATCTTCCGGACGGAGACTCCGTGGGACTCCCCACTCCCCGGTGGCCGCGTCACCAGGGCAGCGGTATCGTTCAGCCTGCGCTTGGCCATTGTCTGGTCCCCCGGTTGTTACTTGCTACCACCAGCGGGCCGTAGGCCACCCAGCGGGCTCATCACTCGGTGTGAGTCGGTGTCGTGGTGCGGCCCGTGGTCGTTGTAGCCATGGGGGTGCTCCCGGTGCAAATGCTCCGTTGCGTGCCCCAGGCTGGTATTGCCCACAATGCTGCCACTGCTCGTGGTCATCCCGGCGCCGGACAGGTTGGCCTTGGTCTCGTTCCCGACTTTGCTGGTCATTTTGCTAATCTCCTGGGTGGTTGGTTGGTCGTGGTCGGTCGGTGGTCTGTGCGGGTAGGCTATGCGGCAATTTGCCCCCGGGTGGCGGCGGGAATATGGGGGGTGGTGGCCCCCCGAAACACCGGCCAGAGCGGCTTCCCCCCAACCCAGTGGAGTGTTGCCCAGCCCTCGGCCTTGGCCAACTCTATTGCCTCCGCCAACCCGGTGGTTACATTCCGGGCATTGGGGGTAAGCACCCGGCAAACCTGCACTGGGATCACCGGGAGGCCCAGCGCCAGCTCCACCACCGGCTGGTACAGGCCGAGCAATTGCCTCCAGGCATCTACGGTGTAGGTGTATTTGGCCTCCAGCACGAGCACAAAGCGTTCTCCCAGGACCAGCAAGTCGGTCTGGCAATACCCCGGGCCATTCCGATCCCGGAACTCCCACCAGGCCCCGGCCTCCGCCACCGGCAACGCCTTAGCCACCTCTCGTTCATACCGGACGCCCAGGGCCTTCACCCCCCTGGCCCGGCTGGTCGGTATGCAGGCTGGCTTGGTCGTCAGCTTCGCTGCGGAGATCAACCCCCGGATTCGTCGAGTCATCGGCCTGGCGCACTCCCGCCGGTTTGGTTGAGGACAATCAGGTGGGCCAAATTCAGCACCCCCATGACCTCAAAGCTGGTCATATTCCCGGACCAACGGATGCCCAGGCCAGCCTTTCCGGGGCCGAGGACCACGGTGATGGCCCCAGCAATGGTTCCGTCTAAAGCCCCGTCGCCCAGCTGCTGGGACATCTCCACCAGGGTGGTCCGAGTGGCCTCATCCGGGGTGGTGGTCATTTCACCGGCTCTCCATTGATCGTCGGGCCGCTTCGGGCTCCAGCTTCCACAAAACTCACATTGACGGTCACCGGGGCTTGGCCACCAGGCCCCGTCGCCATCCCAGGCCCGGAACGGGACTTAACCAGCATCAAATCCACCATCTCCAAGAGCTCCCGGTTGGCGAATCCATTGGGGTTTTCCTCCAATCGGGCCTGGAGCTCGTCCAGGGTGCTCAGCCCCAGAACCTTCATTCGCTCCAGCACGTCGGCGAACCGGAGCTCTCGCTGGGTGGAGTAATGCTCCAGGAGTTGCTGAAACGTGGGATCGGCCTTGAGGATGCTCACCCGGCTGAGCGAATATCCCGTCGCAAGGGCCGCGTCGCCGTCGCTCATACCCAGGGCCACCAGTTGCGCCAGCTGGTGGTGGCTGGCCCGGAGGGACTGGACCGTCGGCGGCAAGCTGCCGATCGGCAGCGGGGCTGCCAGCAACGGCAGGTCCTCCGGCCCCAGCGCCCGGACTACCTGGATGTCCAGGTCCCCGCTGCCCAAGGGCTTCCGACCGCCGCGGGCGGAGCCGATGGCCAGGTCATTCATTTCCGTGCTTTCTTTCTCAATTTGCTCAAATCCACCCCAAATCCAGTGAAAATGATCCCAACTTTCTCCAGTCCATCCCGAATTGCCCTGGCATTGGGCTTAGTAATATTGTGTGGCCGCCAGCTTTCAAAGCTGGTAATTGTTATCTCGCTTACCCCGCAAAGTGCGGCCAGGTCTCTCCGGGACAACCTAGCCGCAGCTCTCCCCATTCGGCATTGGTGCGGGTAAATTACTGGCTCAGCCGTTGAAGGCAATGGCCTACCGCCCAACCGGGGGCACAATCGCCACCGGAGCCACTGGCACCCCAGTTGCCGGCGGGGAGACTGCAACCCCACCAGTCCCTCCGGCCGAGGCTGCTGCCGCTGCGCACGCCGCGTCCACGAACCCCTTGCTCATATTCGTGACCAGGACTGCTGCCGGAGCTGCCCCCGGGAGCGCCGCCGAGGCCGTTGCATCGATCACACTGGCCACGATTTGCCCACCCCCGGAGGTCTGGATGGAGCAGAAGAGCTGCCCGGCGGGAGAGGCCAGGGTGGTGTTGACCTGGGCCTGCTGGGTTGGAGAGCAGGCCGGTAGCAGCAGCAAAGCAAGCAATGGAATGTATTTCATGGGAAGTACTCCTTGGGGTTCAGTCCGGGGCTATGCCGGCGCCGGGGTTTTGGTGAACAGGCCAGTCACCCGTGGGTCTGTCCACCGGCGAATGACCAGGTTGGCCACCCAGGCCAACGCCCCGGCGACCAGCGCACAGGTGTCCTGGTCCCAGCCCAGGGCAAATCTCCCAGCCAGATAACTAACCACCAGCGTCCCGGAAGACCCCCACAGACTCGAGCTGGCCAGGGATGCCTTGGTGGTCAATTGCTCGGCCAGCTGCGGGTCCGCGGCCTTCGCCCGTTGGATGAGCTCCGGCAGCGTCCTCGCCCCGGCAATGACCGCATCCGTGTTGACATTCATGTGTTTGGGCTCCTGGTTGATTGATCGGCGATAGCATCGGCGGCAGTCTGGCGGTCCCTGGCTTCCACCCGCTCTTCTTGTTTTCCAAGCTGGAAACTGGTTTCCGCCCTGGAGTTGCTTAACTCCGCCGCTTGTTCTCGTTCTTTTGCCAGGCCGGAATTAATTAACAGATGAACAGTCTGAATTTTATTGGCATTCCGGAGGGAAACAACAATGCCAACCAGGACACCAACAGCAAGCACCCCCTTGTAGCCAAAGTCAACAAACTCCGCTCCGGTCATATCCGGCCCAGCAGCAACAGCACCAGCAATACCACCAGCACCAGGCCGAGGCCCCCGCCGAAGTGCGGGCCGTATTGGCCTTGGTATACCCCCAGTGGCAGGCCCCCGAGCAGCACAATCACCAACACCACAACCAGAACCAGGCCCATTATTTCACCAGCGGCAGCACCGCTACCATCCCAATTGCCAGGGCCACTGCTGGGCCACCCAGGCCTAGGCCCACCCCCCACCAGCCAATGGCCCAGCCCCATACGCAGGCTGCAGCTACGGCCCCCAGGCCGGCCAGGGCGAGAATCACCAGGTATTCCATTGGCTCGCCCCCGCCCCCGGGCCTACCGAATAACCGGCCCGAAGACCTGCCAGCCCAGCAGCCCAATCAGCACAAAGAACACCAGGAAGCCCCAGCGATCCCAATACGGCCGGCCCTGGGGCACAGCCCCAAAGCCCCCAAATATAATACACACCACGAAGACCACCCAGAACAACAATCCCTTATCCATGGCTTTCGCCTCCTTACCCAGAATGGCTTTTTAACACCAACTCGATTGCAAACCCCACCACAGCCCCCAGGCACACCACCAGCAATCCCACCACTTTCCAGCCGACCTTGCGGATTTCATTCCGGAGCTCATGCCACCGGGCCGAGCATTCCACCAGATGCTCATTCAACCGGGTGTCCGCGCCCTGCTGGTGTTCTTTGGCCACTGCCTGGTTGGTGGTTGTGGTCTCAACCTGGCGAGACAGGCGCTCGATGGACTGGGTGAGGGGGGCCAGGGCGGCGTTCAGCGTAACCGAACGGAGGATCATCCGGATTGTGCCGGGTCGTTGGGCGGCAGGCTAGCCTGGGAGTCCAGCCCGGGCATGGTGACCGCCGGCTTCGCCGGAACCGGAGGTGGGGCTGGCAACACCCCAGCTACCCGTTGGGCCAACTGGCGACATTCCAAGGCCCTGCGGTATAGCCCCGGCCATTGCTGGCGAAACCCGCAGTCATCATAATAATCCACCCGCCATTGGTAGCACTGGGGGATAAACGCCGTGGCCATGGCGGAGATTTTCCCCACCGTCGCCGGCCCCATCAGGCCATCCACGCTGTTCCCAGTGAATCCCAGCCGCCGCTGGATTTCCCGTACCGCCCCGCCGGAGCCAAAAATCCAGTCAATGGCCTGGATATCCACCCCCGGCGCAAGGGCTTCGCCCCACTGGCGTTTCCAGAAGAATGATTCCGCCAAAACCATAGCCTGGGGTTGCGACATGGCCCGAAAGGTCTGGAACGCCAGGTCGCTATACCCGGCAAATCTCCGGGCCAGCCGCCAGGTCGGGTAGATGAACCCCCAGATGGTGGTCCCGGCCCCGTCGCCCTGGCCATTGGCCGCCACCGCGTCATCGTGGGCGCTGCCGTCGAACTGCTGGCAGAAGTCCCACCAGGTTGGGAAGTTGGCCGTGGTCATGTGCGGCACCTTACATCGAAACGGCCCATTATGCAGTCTGTCCCGATCCAATAACCTTTGACAGCTCTAAGCCCGACCCCACCTCGTTCGATTACCGCACAATCGTATCCAGGTTGTGTGGACCCTCGCATCTCCGCCGCATTGGCAATCATCTGGGCTCCAGAAGGAATTGTTTCTGCTAGAGCTTTCATTGCTGGACGCAGCACTCGCATACTGAACTGCTGTATTGCACAGTGCAAATCAACTGGATTGATCTGAAAAACCACGTTGTAGCCTAGAGATTGTTTCTTTGAAATCCAACCATGATCCTGCCCCCAGCCAATAACATCATCTCGGGCCAAAAGCGCCAGACGAAGCTGCCGCGCGGCCTCGGTGGTGATCTGGTCCCAGGTCAACACTCCGCTGGCGTTAAATGTGGCCTGGGGGCTGCTCGGCATGAGGGACTGGATACGAACCAGGGCCGGAAGGGCGAGCAACGCGCCGGCGGCCTGGAACAGGGAACGGCGGGAGGTGGTCATTGGGCGTCTCCAATGGGCATATCCCGAGCCGCGGCCAACGTCACTCCGAAATCAATGTTTGCCTGCCGAGTCAGGAAAATCTTGTGCCCGGCAATTTGCCGTTCCACCCAGGCCCGCATCTGGTCATGCAACTCCTCGGCGGAATTGCAAACCCAGGTTTTGAGTTCATCTACTGTGATGTCATATTCCTCCAGGGTGTATTTGCTCTCCTCCGCTTTGGTGACGGAAAATCCGAGCTGGAATTTCCGAACCCGGGTGGGGGAGGCTTCTGCTGGAGGTAGTTTGTCCCGAGCGCGTTGTGGGAGCTCGGGGAACGGGGGGTTGGTGATCATGTGGCGTCCCCGCCAATCCGGGTGTAGCCGTTCTCGAAGGCCGCGGCCGGGGACCAGGATTCGTAACCATCGTCGTAGAGCAGGTAGTAGCCTCCGATTACTGGCGCTCCGTTGGTCTCCAGCTGGCGCTTCGGCCGGACGATGACCCCGCAGGCCAGCCGCAGCACTACATCATAGGTCCCGACATCGTAATCAGCCAGGACGATTCGATCCGCCGTCACGCATTTGTGGGATTGCCAGCGGGGAATGGTGGTGGGGTCTGTGCTCATGGGGCCTGCTCCTGCCGATTGGAGCGACATTGCACGGTGGCCCGGGCCGGTGGGGTAGAATGCGGAACGCGGGCACGCGCGGGGGAAAGGATGGGGCGAGCGGGGGCCTTCGGCCCTCCGGGCGAAACATGGCCGCGGTGTTTTCTCGAAAATTATCTTGGGGAGTGGGGGGGGGGGGGGGAAATTGGAACCGGGGGGGGTGGTTTTTTTGGAAAATTTTTTTGGGGTGCCCC